>JAEEGL012490858.1_pt1 | contig 19668 bp, 12 predicted proteins | sample 9134231 | NCBI WGS metagenome assembly JAEEGL01 (sample SAMN16246548, study PRJNA631951) | gut metagenome | biome: gut microbiome; feature: rumen; material: fiber-attached | host: Bos | place: Iran: Karaj | collected 2018-10 | reverse complement strand
TTTAAAAGTAAAGCTTCTCGGCAAAAAGGGAGAGCTGACAAACGTTCTTTCGCAAATGGGCAAGCTGCCCGCAGAAATGCGTCCCGCAATAGGACAGTCCGCAAACGAGGTGCGCTCGTTTATAGAAGACAGGATAAAGGCTGCAAAACAGCAGTTAGAGGAGCTTGAACTTCAGAAAAAACTCGAAGACGAAAAGCTTGACGTGACACTTCCCGGCAAATCTTTCCGAACAGGCAAAAAGCATCCGTGTTCGGTAGTTCTCGACGAAGTTAAAGACGCATTCATTTCAATGGGCTTCACCGTGGCGAGCGGTCCCGAGGTAGAATACGACTATTACAATTTTGAAGCTCTGAATATTCCGAAATACCATCCCGCAAGAGACACTCAGGATACATTCTATTTTTCCGACGATATTCTTCTCAGAACACAGACAAGCTCAGTTCAGATAAGAACGATGGAAAAAATGAAACCTCCTATAAGAATTATTGCTCCCGGCCGCGTTTACCGTATAGACGAGGTGGACGCAACGCATTCGCCGATATTCCACCAGATCGAAGGTCTTGTGGTAGATAAAGGCATAACGATGTCGCACCTCAAGGGCGCGCTTGATATCATAGCAAAAAAGCTTTTCGGCGAAAACATAAAAACGCGTATCCGTCCTGACTATTTCCCCTTTACCGAACCATCGGCGGAAATTTCGATCTCATGCTTCAAATGCGGAGGCGAAGGATGCAAATTCTGCAAAGGCGAAGGCTGGATAGAGATCGGCGGCGCAGGCATGGTAAACCCGAAAGTGCTGGAGCTTCTGGGCATAGACACAAACGAGTATTCCGGCTTTGCATTTGGTATGGGACTTGAACGTCTCGTTCTGAGAAGATACAATATCGACGATATAAGAATGCTTTTCGAAAACGACGTGAGATTCCTTGAAAGCCTGTAAAGAACTGCCCGCGATCGATTATTCTGTAAATGAAAGAGATGGAATAAATATATGAACGTACCGTACAGATGGCTCAGAGAATACACGGATATAAACGTTGAGCCGAAAAAATTCGCACATGAAATGAATATGACCGGCACGGAAACAACAGGTTTTTCGTGCGCTGCGGACACAATTAAAAATGTTGTTGCGGGTCTTATAGAAAAAATCGAAAGTCATCCCAACGCCGACAAGCTCGTTGTATGCAGCGTCAATGTCGGTAAAAAAGACAATATCCAGATCGTTACCGCGGCAAAGAACATGAAGGTGGGAGACCTTGTTCCCGTTGCGCTCGACGGTTCGGTGCTCGCATCGGGAAAAGAGATCCATGCCGGCGAACTTCGCGGCGTGATGTCTAACGGAATGTTCTGCTCTGTTGAAGAGCTCGGACTTACCGTAAACGATTTTCCCGGATCAGTTGCGGACGGACTGCTCATTCTCAATAACGGCGCATGCGAACTGAATGTTGCTCCCGGCGACGATATATGCCGCGTTCTTTCGCTTGACGATACCGTTTTTGTTGTTGATATAGTCACAAACAGACCGGACTGTCTTTCGATCATAGGCGTTGCAAGAGAAGCCGCATGCACGTTCAGAAAACCTTTTGAGGTCAAAAAACCCGTATATACAACAGGCGGCGGCAATATTGCGGATTATCTTTCTGTGTCAGTCAAAGACGGAGAGCTCTGCAAAAGATATATGGCGAGAGTCGTAAAAGACATAAAGATCGCCCCCTCCCCGCTCTGGCTCGTTGAAAAACTGAGAGACTGCGGCGTGCGAGCAATAAACAACATTGTTGATATAACAAACTACGTTATGCTCGAATACGGTCAGCCGATGCACGCATTTGACTACGAGTGCGTAGGCGGCGGCAAAATAACGGTAAGAAGAGCGGAAAACGGCGAAAAAATGAACACGCTCGACGGTCAGGAAAGAGAGCTTGACGCCGAAACGCTTGTTATTGCCGATGCCGAAAAGCCGATAGCCGTTGCAGGCGTAATGGGCGGAGAAAACAGCGAGATAAAACCCGAAACAAAAACAGTCGTATTTGAAAGCGCAAACTTTTTTGCGCCGTCAGTAAGAAAAACATCAAAGAAACTCGGACTGAGAACAGAATCCTCCGCACGTTTTGAAAAAGGTCTCGATCCTCTTCTTGCGCAAGAAGCTCTCGACAGAGCATGCGAACTCATTTGTATGCTCGGCGCGGGAACCGTGGTCGACGGCACTATAGATATAAACAATTCCAAACCCGAAATCCGCACCGTTCCGTTTGAGTATGACTGGATAAATTCATACATCAACATCAGCGCCTCCAAAGAGGAAATGACCGATATCCTTGAAAGACTCGGAATGAAAGTTGAAAACGGCACTATCACAGTTCCGTCATTCCGCTCGGATATCGAAAACAAATATGACATTGCCGAGGAAATAGCGAAATTTTACGGATACGACAGAATAGAACCGCTCTTTTTCAAAGCCGACGTCAAATCAGGCGGCTATACGAAGGAGCAGAAATTCGAGATCCGTCTCGGAGAAGCGCTCAGAGCGGCAGGACTTGACGAAATTCTCACATATTCGTTTGTAAGCCCGAAATGCTTCGACAAGATCCGTCTTCCTTCAGACGCACCGGAGCGCAACGCAATGAAAATCAAAAATCCGCTCGGTGAAGATACTTCCATAATGAGGACGAGCGCGCTGCCGTCTATGCTTGAAGTTCTCGCAAGAAACTACAATTTCAGAAACCCCGCGGCATATTTATATGAAATTGCAACGGTATACATCAAAAATGCGGATGAGACGAAGCTGCCTGACGAAAAGAAAGTGGTCTGCGCCGGTTTTTACGGCAACAAAGGCGATTTTTACACGATGAAAGGCATTGTTGAATCGATTCTTGCGGCAATGAACACAAAAACATGTGAATTCGTTCCCTGCAAAAACAATCCGTCATACCATCCCGGCCGCGCGGCTGAAATAATTGCCGACGGAAAGAAAATAGGAATATTCGGGCAGATACATCCCCTTGTTGCAAAAAATTACGGCGTAAACGACGAATTATACGCAGCGGAAATACCGTTTGATGCGCTCTACGAAGCGACCGCTCCCGAAAAAACGTTTACTCCTCTCCCGAAATTCCCCGCTGTTACAAGAGATCTTGCCCTTATCTGCAAAGATGAAACAAGCTCAGGCGAAATAGAAAAGAAAATCAGGGCGCTTGCCGGTCCGTGCCTTGAAAAAATCGAGATATTCGATGTTTACAAGGGCGCGCAGGTCGCGTTCGGACATAAGAGCATCGCATATGCGCTCGTATTGCGCTCCGAAGAAAAAACGCTCGGAGAAAACGATATCGAGCAGATCATGACAAATATTATAAACGGACTTGAAAAAGACGGAATATCGCTCAGAAGATAAACAGGCACATTCAGAAAGGATGATACAATGGATACGAACAGCACAATCACCTTTTCCCTCAAATCGAGCAAAGATGACGAGATGAAAAAAACGCTGATCGCCATATACGACGCATTTGTCGAAAAAGGATACGACAATCCGATAAATCAGATCGTCGGCTATATTCTTTCGGAAGACCCGACGTATATTACGAAGCACAATAACGCAAGAAATCTCGTCAGAAAACTTGACAGAGACGAGCTTCTTGCAGCTCTTGTAAGAAACTACCTGAAATCCTGAGGAGAAAAAATGCAGCCGACAAACGATGTTTTTTACGAACAGCTTTACGCAAGAAAAAAGACCTTCAAGGAATACGCTATCCAGGCTCTGATATTCATTGTTACAATAGGTCTTTCCATGGCGGTCTTCATGTTCTGTATTCGCAGTATACCTAATTTCGGTCTCATGATCGGCACATTATCAATAGGAATACTTGTTTACTTCGGTTATAAGCTTTTTATGCGCCTTGACGTGGAATATGAATATATCTATCTCAACGGCGAAATGGATGTTGACAAGATCATATGCCGAAGCGAGAGAAGCCGTCTTCTGACGGTAAAAGCCGAAAGCTTTGAACAGTTCGGCGAATATAACGATGCTGCCCGCGAAAAAGTTGATTCATATCCTGCAAACAAACGATTCGATGTCCGCTCAAATAAAGGGAACACGCTTTATTATGCGATTTTCAATCATAAAGAACATAATAAAACGCTGCTGATATTCGAGCCTGACGAAAGAATTTTAAGCGATATGAAACGCTATATCCAAAAAAGCGTATGGCATTGAAAATAACCGAAGAAACAGTAAGGGCAATACTGAAACCGCGCCCCGAAATATCGCATAAAGGCACATTCGGCACTCTTCAGCTTTTCTGCGGTTCCAAAAATATGACCGGTGCGCCGTATCTTGCAGCATCGAGTGCGCTAAGATGCGGAACGGGGCTTGTGTATATTTCTGCAAAAGGCAGACTTAAACGTATTTTACAGTCAAAGCTTTCAGAGCCGGTTTTTTGCAAAATGAAAATATCATCGCGCGCAACGGCAATTTTGTGCGGCTGCGGCTCGGCAAAAAATGCAAAAATCGCAAAAAAGATCCTTTTACAGTCAATGCCTTCCGTTATAGACGCCGATGCGATCACGTATTTATCTAAGCACAAAAATCTATTTCAGAAAAAGCGCTGTAAAACCGTTCTGACGCCGCATGAAGCGGAAATGTCGCGGCTGACAGGGAAAGACATTCCCTTTATATCGTCCAACAGAGAGCTCTGCGCTTGTGAGGCAGCGAAAGAATTTGATTCGATAATTGTGCTGAAGGGTCATAATACGGTCATTGCGGCTCCTTCCGGAGAAATATACGTAAACACGACAGGAAATTCAGGCCTTGCGAAAGGCGGAAGCGGAGATGTGCTTGCGGGAATGATAGGTTCTTTTCTCGCGCAGGGCTATTCGCCGCTCAATGCTGCCGTCGTATCTGTTTTTCTTCACGGCAAAGCCGGAGACATTCTTGCTGAAAAAATATCTATGCACGGACTTCTGCCCTCTGAAATACCGTTTGCAGCAGCAAAACTTCTTGCAGAATTCGAGTGATTGATGCCGTCGGCCGAAATCAAAGAATGCCGGCGGTGTTTTTACTGTCTGAAAACTATAATCGATTGGATAGAAAATATGGAACACACACGAAGAACATGGGCGACGGTAAATCTTGCCGCCGCAAAGGAAAACATTATAAAGATCCGGAGGATCGTCGGTCACAGCTGCGCTCTGATGTCTGTGGTAAAAGCGGATGCATACGGTCACGGCGCGCCTGAAATAGCAAAGACGATCGAGGATTACAGTGACTTTTTTGCAGTTTCGAATATTGACGAAGCGGTTCAGCTCAGAGATGCGAGAATAAAAAAACCCATTCTTATTCTCGGCTATACCCCGCCGCATTCAATGGCACTTCTTGCGGAATACGGGATAACGCAGACCGTTTTTTCTTACGAGTACGGAAAAACGCTTTCCGATGCCGCAAAAGCGATCGGATCAAAAATTACCGTGCATATCAAGATCGATACCGGTATGAACCGTCTCGGTTTCAGCGCGCAGAATAAAGATGCTTTCGAAAGATCCGTAAAGGATATAAAAGAGCTTTCAAAAGAAGAATTTCTTGAATTTGAAGGGATCTTCACTCATTTTGCCGTTGCCGACGAGCCGTCAAACCCGTTCACAAAAATACAGTTCGAACGGTTTTGCAGCTGTGTGTCGGCGCTCGAAAAAGAGGGGATAAAATTCAGGTTCCGTCATGCTGCAAACAGCGCCGCAATAATCAATTTTCCCGAAATGAAGCTGAATATGGCGCGCCCCGGACTTATTCTTTACGGAATAACCACAAACCGTCCCGACACAATAGGACTGAAGCCCGTGATGGAACTGAAAACGACGGTTTCGTTTATCCATGACTTCAAAAAAGGCGACAGCGTGAGCTACGGACAGACTTATGTTGCCCAAAAAGATATGAAAATCGCAACATTGCCCATCGGTTATGCCGACGGACTGTTCAGAGCGCTTTCCAAAAACCTGAATGTTGTTATAAACGGAAAAAACGCACCGGTCATAGGCAGAATATGCATGGACCAGTGTATGGTGGACGTTACCGGACTTGATGTGAAAACTGAAGACGAGGTCACGATCTTCGGCGACGGTAAAAGCGTTTACGAGCTTTCTGACTCAATAGCAACCATACCATACGAAATAATCTGCGATATCGGCAAACGCGTGCCGAGGGTATATATACGATGAATAAAAATGTTAAACTTCTTGTGCTTACGGCCCTTTTTGCGGCTGTTCAGTGCGTTTTGTCTCTTATTTCCGTGCCGCTTCCATTTTCTCCCGTTCCGTTTACTCTGGGGCTTCTTGCAGTTTTTTTAACCGGATCTTTTCTCCCTCCCGTCAATGCGTTTATCGCAGAGATCGTTTATATTCTTATAGGCATTGTTGGAATACCTGTTTTTGCGGGATTCAAAAGCGGGATCGCAGTATTGGCGGGACCGACAGGCGGATTTTTGATAGCCTATCCGTTCATGGCGCTTATAACGGCGCTTTTCTTAAGATTTTTCTCAAAAAAGAGCAAATTTCTTCTTCCTCTTGCCGGAATGATAATCAGCATTGCCGTATGCTATGTGCTCGGCACCGCCGTATTCTGCATTTACGCAAAAACATCCGTTGCGGAAGCGCTTCCTAAGGTAGTATTGCCGTTTATTCCTTTTGACTGTGTAAAGGCAGTTATTGCATCCGCGCTGCGGCTTGCTCTGAACAAACGTATATCCGCCCCGAAGGAAAAATAATTCTCAGACAAAAAAAACAGACTGATTTTTGTCAGTCTGTTTCTTTTTATGCAAAATTATCAGATAATGATCTCGCCGTCGAAAATCTTTTCTGCGCTGCCGGTCATAAGGACCCTTTCATCGGTATATCTTATTCTGAGATCGCCGCCTATGAGTTTTACGGTCACTTCTTCGCCTTTTTTGCAGATACCGTTTTCGCATGCCGCTACAACGGCTGCGCACGCACCTGTGCCGCAAGCCCATGTTTCGCCGCAGCCGCGCTCCCATACGCGCATTTTAAGCGTTTTTTCGTCGATCACCTGAATAAACTCAGTATTGATCCGTTCGGGGAATTTCTCATAATTTTCAAACTGAGGTCCGATTTTTTCTATGTCAAGCTTATCGACGTTTTTAACGAATACAACACAGTGAGGATTGCCCATACCAACGCATGTGATGTTGTAGTTTTCGTCTCCTATGTTAACAAGACGGTCAACAACTTCTTCACCGCTGAAATTAACCGGTATAGCCGCGGGATTGAGCATCGCCTTGCCCATATCAACGCATGCGGAATCGACAACTTTATTGTGAATGAAAAGGCGAAGCTCTTTTATTCCGCTTACCGTTTCGATAGTCACATCTTTTTTATCGATCATATGGTTATCATAAAGATATTTGCCCACACAGCGTATGGCATTGCCGAACATTCTGCCCTCGCTGCCGTCACGGTTATACATTCTTACTTTTGCGTCGGCTTTGTCTGAAGGACCGATAAGAACAACGCCGTCGCCTCCGATACCGGTATGTCTGTCAGAATATCTGACGGCAAGTCCTTCGGGGTTGTCGATTTTCTGATCAAAGCAGTTAAAATATATATAGTCGTTTCCGCTTGCCATTTTGGTGAATCTGAGCTTGATCCGTTCGGAACGCATACGTGTTATGTCTATAAGCTCTATCGTTCCTTCGGTATATTTGCTTTTCAGACTCTGCGCAAGGGCGTTTGCGGTATCGATCGACGTAAGGCACGGAATTGAGCGTTCAACAGTCTTTCTTCTGATTTTAACACTGTCTCTTGAGGGAAGTCTGCCTTTTGAAGATGTGGAGATAACGTAGTTGATCTTTCCGCTTTCAAGAAGGGTGATCGTGTTTTCTTCACCTTCATGGATCTTATCAACAACAGTAACGGGAATACCGACGCGGCTTATGATATTTGCGGTGCCGCGTGTTGCGTAGATGGAGAAACCGAGCTCGCTGTAACGCTTTGCAAGGTCTGCGACCTCAGGCTTATCGCTGTCACGAACGGTTATCATTACGCCGCCGGATTTTTTCATTTTATAACCTGCCGCAATAAGTCCTTTATATATTGCCTCCTCCATCGTGCTTGCAATGCCTAAAACCTCGCCAGTACTCTTCATTTCAGGGCCGAGATGATTATCGACGTCGGCAAGTTTTTCAAAAGAGAAAATAGGCACTTTTACGGCTACATAGGGAGATGTGGGATAAAGTCCCGTTCCGTAGCCCATATCTTTCAGTTTTTCACCGAGCATCGCTCTCGTTGCAAGATCGACCATAGGCACGCCCGTTACCTTTGTGATATACGGAACGGTCCTTGACGACCTCGGGTTTACTTCTATAACATAAAGATCGTTATCGTAAATAAGATACTGAATGTTTACGAGACCTTTTGTGTTGAGGTCAACTGCAAGCTGCTTTGACGCAGAAATGATTTTTTCGGTAAGCTCGTCAGAAACATTCCATGCGGGATATACGGCTATCGAGTCTCCCGAATGAACGCCCGTCCTTTCGATATGCTCCATTATACCCGGAATAAGAATATCTTCTCCGTCGCATACCGCATCGACCTCAAGCTCTGTTCCCATAAGATATTTGTCTATAAGTACGGGATTTTCGATATTGTGCGAAAGAATGATCTGCATATATTCGCGGACATCGCTTTCGCCGAAAGCGATTATCATATTCTGTCCGCCAAGAACGTATGACGGGCGGAGAAGAACAGGATATCCTATTCTTTTTGCTACCGCAAGCGCTTCCTCTGTTGTCATTACGGTATCGCCTATGGGACGCTTGATATGGTATTTTTCAAGAAGTTTGTCAAAACGTTCCCTGTCTTCTGCCGCATCTATACTGTCTGCGGGAGTGCCGAGGATGTTTACGCCTGTTTTGTCAAGGAATTTGGTAAGTTTTATGGCAGTCTGACCGCCGAATGCAACGACCGCGCCGAAGGGCTTTTCGGTATTTATAACATTCATTACGTCTTCCGGCGTGAGCGGTTCAAAATACAGTCTGTCTGCCGTATCAAAGTCTGTGGAAACGGTTTCCGGGTTATTGTTTACTATAACTACCTCATATCCGAGTTTTTTAAGCGCACGGCAGCAGTGGACCGAGGCGTAGTCAAACTCTATGCCCTGTCCGATACGTATCGGGCCCGCGCCGAAAACGATAACCGTCTTTTTGTCAGTGGAATGCTCTTTTTTAAATTCCGCCGCTTCGTTTTCGTCGTCGTATGTCGAATAGAAATACGGAGTTTCCGCTGCGAATTCCGCAGCGCATGTATCGACCATTTTGAATACTGCGGAACGGTGATATTCAAGCGGTTTTCCGGAAAGAGCCTCTATTACGGAATCGGGATAGCCGAGTTTTTTTGCTTCAAGATATTTTTCTTCGTCTACTCCGTCGGCAAGCGAATCCGCAAAACGGACGAGTTTGAGGATCTTGTAAAGGAACAGTCTGTCGATTTTTGTAATATCGTATATTTCGTCTACGGAAATACCGCGTTTGAGCGCCTGATATATAACAAAAAGGCGTTCATCGTCACAGTCGTAAAGACGTTTGTGTATTTCTTCGTCCGTCATTGCCGCATGCTTGGGAGAATCAAGGCTTGTAAGCGATATCTCTGCGCCGCGCACCGCCTTCATAAGCGCCTGCTCAAACGAGGTGCCTATCGCCATTACCTCGCCCGTTGCTTTCATCTGAGTGCCGAGCGTGCGTTTTGCATATACGAATTTATCGAACGGCCATTTAGGCAGTTTAACAACGATATAGTCTATGGTCGGCTCAAAACATGCCGACGTTTTTTTCGTGATCGCATTCGGGATCTCATCAAGATTATATCCGACTGCGATTTTAGAAGCAACTTTTGCTATAGGAAATCCCGTTGCTTTGGACGCGAGAGCGGAAGAACGCGAAACACGGGGGTTGACCTCAATTACGGCATATTCCATACTGTTTGGATCGAGCGCGAACTGAACGTTGCATCCGCCGTTTACGCCGAGCTCCGAAACGATGTTGAGTGCAGCGGTTTTAAGCATCATAAACTCTTCGGTTGCAAGCGTGAGTGCGGGAGCGACCACTATGCTGTCTCCGGTATGAACGCCTACGGGGTCAACATTTTCCATGCTGCATACGGTTATAACGTTGCCTGAGCTGTCTCTTATAACTTCAAACTCTATTTCCTTCCAGCCCGAAACGCATTTTTCAACGAGTATCTGATTTATGGGAGACATGCGTATACCGGTTTCGGCAACTTCACGCAGCTCCTCTTCGTTGTTCGCTATACCGCCGCCTGTTCCGCCGAGAGTGAATGCGGGACGGATTATAAGAGGGTAACCTATTTCTCCCGCAAAATCAACGGCTGAGGAAACATCTGTAACGACCTTTGAAGGAATACACGGCTGACCGATTTTCAGCATCGTTTCCTTGAACATCAGTCTGTCTTCTGCCTTGTCTATCGTTTCCGGGTCTGCTCCGAGAAGACGAACACCGTTTTTTTCGAGAAAACCTTCTTTTGCAAGCTGCATGGAAAGCGTAAGGCCTGTCTGTCCGCCGAGAGTGGAGAGTATCGAGTCAGGGCGTTCTTTTTCGATTATTCGTTTAAGGACGGGCAAAGTAAGCGGCTCTATATATATTCTGTCCGCCATTTCCTTATCGGTCATGATCGTGGCGGGATTGGAGTTTACGAGAACTACTTCTATTCCCTCTTCACGCAGAGCTCTGCATGCCTGTGTTCCGGCATAGTCAAACTCAGCTGCCTGACCAATAACTATCGGTCCCGAACCGATCACAAGTGTCTTTTTTATCGATTTGTCGAGCGGCATTTATTTCACCTTCGCTTTCGTGATGTTTTCAATGAATTTGTCAAACAGAAATCCCGTATCGTTAGGTCCGTTAAGCGTTTCGCAGTGGAACTGGACCGAAAAAACAGGCTTGCCGGCAAACTCGATTCCGGCGCATGTTTTATCGTTTAAATTTCTGTATGTAACTTTAATGCCGTCAGGCAGTTTTTCATCATTTACGGCATAACCGTGATTTTGCGTTGTGATGTGAGTTTTACCTGTTTCGGTATTTATTACCGGGTGATTTGCGCCTCTGTGACCATGCTTGAGCTTATATGTTTCACAGCCGCCTGCGATCGCGATGAGCTGATGACCGAGTCCTTCGCCGAAAAGAGGGATACCGTTCGCAATAAATGTTTTGATCTCATCCGAAATCTTCGAATAATCCGCCGGATCGCCCGGTCCCTCAGACAGCATTATACCGTCGGGAGCAATATCCAGAACTTCTTTTGCGGAAGTGAAAGCGGGAACGCGGATCACATCAGCTCCTTTTGCATTAAGCTCTTTTATCGCGCTCTGAGCAGAACCGAGATCATAAAGCGCAACCTTAAATTCTCCGTTTGCCGCGGGATATTCGGTCGTTTTTTCGCAGGTCGTGTTTTCGACCGCGTTTTCGATCTTATAATTTCTGATCTCGTTTAAATCGCATTCGGGACTGTTCGATATTTTAGCGTTCATCGTTCCGTTTTCGCGGAGTATTCTTGTCAGAGCTCTCGTATCGATATCGCACATGCCTATTATGCCGTTATTTAACAAAAAGGTGGAAAGATCGCCTTCGCATCTGAAATTCGAAGGATCTTCACACCATTCACGAACTATAAAAGCTTTAGGTCTTGCCGGGGATGAGCCTATCTCATCGGCAATAATACCGTAATTGCCGGCAAGAGGAAACGTCTGGATAATGATCTGTCCGTAATTGCATGGGTCTGTGAGTGTTTCGGTATAACCGATAACTCCGGTAGTAAAAACAAGTTCGCCGACTGTTTCGCCGACTGCGCCGAATGAACGACCTTCAAAAACGGTTCCGTTTTCGAGAATCAAATAAATTCTGTTCATATTGCTTCCTTTCATGATGAAATTGCCGTGACTGCCCGAACGGCGGTTGGGGAAAGCTATAATTAAAGCGGGATTTTCGAAAACGAAAGTCGCCGCATGCCTCAATACCTATAAAAAAACGCTTATCGGGCGTGCGGCAGACCCGCGCATCCGACAAACGCCCTTATTATTCTGACTAAATATTATATATGAACGACCGATAAATGTCAACAAACAAAATACAAATTTTTTTTGACAGAAAAATGTTTTTGTCTTTTGCAAAAGATACAAATATTATGCAAAAACATGTTGTTTGTTGTAATCGTCGGATTCCGTGTTCCATTGACGGATTTATTTTTCTTGTATAATCGTATATTTTTATCTTATTCTGAAAACGGCAAAGTGCTTTTTGCAGTAAATCACAGTTGATCCGATATACGCTTCAACGCATAAATATACCGTTATTTTTTTTCAAAGATCGTGTTTTTTATCGTATTTTTCACTTGATTTTTTTCTGAAATTATAGTATAATAACAAAAGAGATGATTGCTTAACGATCATCAAAGAGAGGGAATACTCCCGCGGGAGCTGAAAAAATGTCAAAAAAAGCAGAACTTTTATCTTTAAGAAAAGAAATTCTGAACGATGAGTTTTCTTTTCTCAACCCGCCTCAGCGGGAAGCGGTCTTTTCAAACGACGGTCCCCTTCTTATCCTTGCGGGTGCCGGAAGCGGAAAAACGACCACTGTTATAAGTAAAATAGGATATCTTATCAGATACGGAAACGCCTATAACTCACAGGAGATCGATTTCACAGATGATGACGGCGAATTTCTGAAAGAATGCCTTGCAAACAAAAAAATGCGAGACGGAGAACGGTATTTCAGGCTGATGTCGCCGTCTCCCGTTGATGCATACAATATTCTTGCCATAACATTCACAAACAAGGCGGCAGGCGAAATGCGCGAACGTCTTGAAAAGCAATACGGCATAGACAGCGGCAAACTGTGGGCGCTGACGTTTCACTCGTTTTGCGTAAGGATTTTGCGCAGATTCTGTGACAGACTCGGTTATAACAGAAACTTCACCATCTATGACGATACCGACAGCCACCGGGTGATAGAATCGCTGATAAAAAAATACCGTCTCACGGAACGATACAACGCAAAAACAGTTGCAAGGATCATTTCAACGGCAAAGAGCAGAAACACCTCTGCCGATGAATACTCGGGCGAAAACGATATAGAAAAAATTTATCGGGACTATCAGGCAGAACTTAAAGCCGCAAACGCTTTCGACTTTGACGACCTTATTTTTATGACCGTCCGTCTTCTTTCATTGGATGAAGACGTAAAAAGCATTGTAAACAACAGGTTCAGATATATTCTTGTTGATGAATATCAGGATACGAACCCGATTCAGGAGCGGCTTATTTCACTTCTTGCGCCTTCCGGACGTATCTGCGTTGTCGGAGACGACGACCAGAGTATCTACCGCTTTATGGGCGCACAGGTCGAGAATATCCTTAATTTTGAAAAACGGTTCAGAAACGCAAAAACAGTAAGACTTGAGCAGAACTACCGTTCGACCCAGACTATCCTCGACGCTGCAAATGCCGTTATTAAAAATAATGAAGACAGAAAAGGCAAAAACCTCTGGACAGATGCCGGAGAGGGCGAAAAGATCTCTGTTTGCCACCTTCAGTCACAGTCCGAAGAAGGCGACTTCATCTGCAGGGCAATAACCGAACGTAAAGAAAAAGAAGGGCTCAGAAACAACGATTTCTGTGTGCTTTACAGAACAAACGCACAATCTGGTGCAATAGAGCATGCTTTGAGGCTGCACGGTATATCATACCGCGTTTTCGGCGGCCTTCCGTTTTTCAAGCGCAAGGAAGTGCAGGACATTCTTGCGTATATGAACGTTATCTGCAATCCGAACGACAGAACGAGGCTTTTGCGAATAATAAACGAACCGAAACGCGGCATAGGCGACACAACTATCGAAAAGATAAACTCGATATGTGATAAAACCGGCAGATCGTTTTTTGACATAACTGCGCATGCGGACAGTTACGCCGAGCTTCAGCGTTCCGCAGAAAAGCTTAAGGATTTTGCAGGGATCATAAACGAGCTCACCGAAAAATCGGAAAGAATGCGTCCTTCCGAACTGTGCAGTGAGATAATATCGTCTATTCACTATGAGTATGAACTGAAAAAACAGTATGAGACGAACGAAGCGATATCGAGAATAGAAAACGTAAGAGAGCTTATCAACAGTATCGCGGGATATGAAGAGGCGGAAGAAAACCCCACTCTGCTCGGTTATCTCGAACAGACCGCTCTTGTAAGCGCAACAGACAGTCTTGACGAAAACGAACCTGCCGTTACGCTTATGACTATGCACTGCGCAAAAGGGCTTGAATTCAATACCGTGTTTATTACGGGATTTGAAGAGGGGCTTTTCCCTTCGTCGATCTCGCTGCTTGAAACAGGCGGCGTTGAAGAAGAAAGGCGCCTTTGCTACGTTGCGATAACACGCGCAAAAAAGAAGCTTTTTATCACAAATGTTGCGTCGCGAATGATCTTCGGTTCCGCAAGACCGGCAATACCTTCACGGTTTCTGAAAGAAATACCGGAAGAGCTTATCGAAGAAACCGAAACAAGACGTCCCGAAAGACCTGCTCAGCGGCGCACAAAACCGCTTTCCGAAAGACCGCTGCTTACAAATTCCGTTACCGTTATGCCCGGAAGCAAAGCCCCGACGAAAAAATACAGAACGGGACAGAGAGTAAGGCATAAGGTTTTCGGCGACGGTGTGATCACAGGGGTAACGGAAATGTCTTCAGACAGCATGCTTGAAGTTGAGTTTGAAACGGTAGGAAAGAAAAAACTGATGGCAAATTACGCAAATCTGAAAGAAATACTATAAAATCAAAGGTGCAGTAAAACTGCACCTTTTGTTTTTGATCATTTACCTGTATTTTCTGATTTTTACGGGACCGATAAGACCCGACGCAGCATCCTGCGGATAATTTGAATACGGAGACGGATTTGTGGAGTAGTGATTGCAGAGTGTGTTTGCAACTTCAACGCAAAGTTCGTTGCCGCCGTTTTCAAGATATTCCGTAATATCGAATTCAAACGGGGGAACGCATGAAACAGCTGCCGTTTTTCCGTTAACCGTCACCTTGCATGAGCATGCGACGTTACCGAGTGAAAGAATATAATTTTTTCCGCTCTCTTTATTCAGATTTACGGTTTTTTTGTATTCAAACATTCCGGAATAGCTTTCAAGACCGCCGATTTTTGAAACGTCGCAAGCCTCGATCTGTCCTTCTTCGCATATTTCTCTGAGCGGTTCGGGGAAAATTGCGCCGCCGCAGTAGCCTGAAAACGGTTCTATCTCGATTTCCGCCCTGCCGGCAGACCGCTTTATATCGCCTGCGGTGATAAGGTAGATGTTTGCGCCGTCTCTTTCGCCTGTTTTTTCAACGATCGCGCCTCCGCCGTTTATTTTCGCAAAGACGATTTTTCCGAAGACCGCAGCTTCGATTTTTGACGTGCCGGGAGCTATACCCGCATCGATATGAACGGAAGGCTCAAAGCCGTCTTTTGAAAACCTGATAAGAGACATATCGGCAAACCATCTGTTTGTAAGCGGTAAAGACGGATGCGTGCTCTGTCTTTTTATATCCTTTATTACGATATATCCCCTGCGTTCACCGTTTTCACGGTTTTCATATTCCACCGAAATGCGATGAGCGCCTTTTTTGAGTAAAACACAGGAAAAATCGCGTATGATGTCACGGTCGATCATCGTTACCTTCGGCATTATCCCGTCTGTAAGGATCTCTGCTTCGGTATCATTTTCAAGATAAAACTCTGCGGCAAAGACCGCTTTTTCGTTTGCGGAAACAAGAATATTCCAGTCGTAGACCTCTTTTTTAAGACCGTGATATCCCTGTTCGTGCGGCTGTCCCGTAACGATGCCGTATCTGTCATTTATCGAAACTGACGTTGTTTTTCCGTCGGGCGTTGTCTTTTGCCAGATATCGTATTGCGCAACAGTCTGTTTTTTCCCGTTTATTTCCGGGAATCTGATCTCTGCGCCGATATAATCTTCATGAACGGGAAGACGGAAATCGCCCCAGCGGTTGAAAAGGGTAGGCTTTAAAGAAAACTGCCACATACCGTCGATATCCATCTCGTCTTCGGGCTCTGAAAGCGGTCTGAACATGTTTTTTGCAGTATCTTCACTTCTGTTGAAAACAATAATGTTGTCTCCGTCAAAAGGTATCTGCAGTGATGTTTTTCCGTCTGTTTTCCCGCTTGCAAGAAGAAGACGTTCTTCTCCGTTTGCGAACCATGCCTCTGCGGTTCCTTCGCAATCAAATACGCATAAAGTCCCTTTTTTCACATTGCGGACGAAGTAGATATCGATATCGCCGTCGTGTCTGTGAAGAACGTTTGCGCGGGAACCGTCCGCAGTTCTGAAATCCCGGTCGACAATACTGTTTATCAGAGAAACAAGTTCGTCGTTTCCGTTCGCTTTGAAAGAAGGAATGCTTTCGGTCAGAATGTCGCATGGCACATCAGTATATTCGGGAGCTCTGCCCGAAATGATCAGTTTTCCGCCCGCATTCTGAAATTCGATCAGTTTTTTCAGTGTTTCGTGGCGTATACAGTCAACATCCGCAAGGATAACACATTTATACTTCTCGTTTGCGGCGCATAGTTTTCCGTCCCTTATTTCTGCAGAAAGAATGGACTGAAAATCGATAAAATCAAAATCTATGCCGTTTTCAAACATCGCAGATGCGGCCAAAAATGTTGATTTGACCGACTTTTCGGGATCCAATGCGGCATCGCATGAGCTTACGGGATAAAAAAGCGCAACATCGCACACATGCGCGCCGCGAGTGAGAAGATACGAAAGTCTTTCATAATAACCATAGAAGCTCTTTGAATGCTCCCAATACGGCATTCTGAAATGGAAATCAGGCGGCGCCCATTCCCAGAATCCGCCGTATGTGCTGTAGTATAAGCCGTGCATGCAGAGAAGGTTCATGCCGTATATGAAATTATCGCTCGTCGGAGCCTGAAGGCTTGCAAGAGATGTGCCCCAGCCTGAGCTGTGATACCCTTCGAGCCATGTGCGCTCGCGGCCGTAAAGATGCGCTATCGAGCTTGAAACTTTATCTTTTATAAGGTTTGCCGCGCGAAGAGGCGTATCATTGCCCGGAGCGGTAAACCAGCGCACGGTCCTGAAATAATCGCCGTATTCTCCGGGAGAATATCCCCTGGAGCACTGATCGCACCCGTATATCAGTCCTCTGGACGCATGAAAATCATAAATCGGCTTAAAATAGCCTTCTTCCGTCATTGCGGTCCTTACGTCACAGTAGTCAAGGCGTGTTTTTACACATTCGGGCGTTTTTACAAAAAGCTCAAAAAGCCTCGGAGCGATATCGTAGCCTTTTTCTTTTATGATCCGTTCACGAAGAGGATCGGACCATATATGCGCAACATCGCAGCCGGGTATGAATTCGTCCTGAAAACAGTAATTCAGAGCGTCGCGGACATCTTCGTCAAGATGAGCTTCAAAATATTCAAAGAATACTTTTGCGAGCAGCGCTCCCGCTTTCGGATCAAGGACGTTTACGGAACGCGGGTTGACTTTTCTGAAGACAGTATATACTTCGCAATCGTTTTCGGCGGTAAAGGAAGCCGTTACGGCGTGCCACTTTCCGTTTTCGTAAAGCGCTGCGGCGGAAATAAAACCTTCCGGCTTTGCAAATACATATTTACTGCTTTTTTTTACGTTCTCGCTCTCGCAGTGAAGCTCTTCGGCGCAAAGCTTAGCATCGATCGCAACTTTATCTATAAAATATCCGTTACCTATCCAGCCTATCGTGTAGTCGCTTATGCCTACACCCATGCCGAGCGATTTCGCCTTGCGAAAAACGTGGTTTACTATCTCCCACCACTCATCCGTAAATGCCTCGGGATCGCATTCGTATGTTTTGCCGAATCCGCCGCCCGTTTTGTCGGGTCTGTGAGCCGGACAATGGTGAGCAAAGTTTATCTGAACGCCCGAAACGCCGTTTTCGGCAAGTTTTTCGAGCTGCCATGACAATCTGTCTTTATCAAGTCTGTCGCCGTTCCACCAATAAAAGGGAACATTGCCGTATCCCTTAGGCGGATTTATAAACTGACTGTAATTCATCTGCACTCTCCGTTTATGAAAATTGAGCTATGTTTTCAGGCGTGTTTTTTGCCAGTAATTATTCATTTTATATGAATTATCGTATGTTACTTCTTTTTTAAGAAATTCGGGAGGGGAAAAATCTTCGGCTTCCTTTACGGATCTGAATTCAACTTCCGCATACATGAACGACGTTTCTTTTCCCTCGTCAACAAGCGAACATTCAAGAATGTTTCCGTCGGGCAGAGTATAGCATTTTTTATGCTTTTTTATCGGTTCTTTTCCGACAATGCGCATAAGTCCCTCAAACTGCTCCTTTGTGATAGATGTTTCTATCTCTTCGCGGCAAAGCTCACCGGGGCCTTTAATTGTGATCTTGTATGTTTCCTTCTCCTTTGTTTTCTTGCTTCTCGCCCGAACTGTGGGCATTACGGAAAGGTATATCTGACACATATCGCACTCTGACCTCAGAGGCAGCGCGTCGGGAAAGCTGTCTATAAGAAATTTGCGTTCGATTTCCGTAATTATCATCTCCGTCCATCTTATTCCGTGATCCGCTTCTATTTACCGTCCGGAAAGCTCGTAAAGAATTTATGCTCCGTTTCGGGAACGCCGTATTTTTCTTTACCGTCGGCTATTGCCTTCATCAGAAACACCATATTGACGGCAAGATTGCGCATGGTCTGCAGTCCCTCCGCGTCTTTTTTTACATCCTCCGCCGTAAAGCCGTGGACCTGATTCCAGTAACTGCTCGAAGCTACGGGCATTGACGAGATAGTAAAATATTTATTGAGAACGTCAAACGACGCAGTGTTTCCTCCGCGGCGGCATGAAACGACCGCAGCGCCGACCTTCAGATGCTTTGAAAATGAGGTGCTGTAAAAAAGTCTGTCAAGAAAAGACAGAACGGTTCCGTTCGGCGAACCGTAATAAACAGGAGAACCGACAACAAGCCCGTCGGATTTTTCGAATATTTCGGCGGCCTTGTTTACCTCGTCGTCAAATACGCATTTTCCCAGCTTATCGCATGCCTGACATGCGGCGCATCCCCTTATCGCCCTGCCTCCGATATGAAGGATCTCCGTCTCAACTCCGTTTGCGGCAAAAACGCCGTTCATTTCTTCAAGCGCCGCAGCTGTGCACCCGTTTTTGTGAGGACTGCCGTTTATAAGCAAAACTTTCATTTTTACACCTCGTGAATCATTATTTGTCCGGTATTTTGAATTTTATATATTTTATCACAAATCTTCGCGTTTTTCAAGTCCGTATAAAACAAAAACATCCGGAACGGACCGGATGTCTGTTTACGGTTTTTATGATCATTCCGCCCAGAGGTTGTCTATGCCCCGCTTTGAAGGTGCGATCTCTTTCTGAATGTATTCTTCTATCTTGTCGGTGTTTGCCTCAATATATTCCGAAGGAGACTGTCCGTTTGCCACCCATTCTCCGAGCGACGAAAACGCCGGCGTTGAAAAATAACTGTATTGCGCACTGCGGAACATATCATAATAGATATCGGCGTCGCGGCGGTCAAAGAAATAAGTATGATAAAGAAGGTCTTTT
>JAEEGL016571483.1_pt1 | contig 19669 bp, 15 predicted proteins | sample 9134231 | NCBI WGS metagenome assembly JAEEGL01 (sample SAMN16246548, study PRJNA631951) | gut metagenome | biome: gut microbiome; feature: rumen; material: fiber-attached | host: Bos | place: Iran: Karaj | collected 2018-10 | reverse complement strand
TGGCGGATCTGCAGAGCCAGGTCGTCGGTCACATCCGGATCCTGCAGACTTTTGGCTAGAATGACCGCCTCGATCCCCCAGCCAAAAGCGCACATCAGCGTTCCCAGGAGGCCCAGCCAGAAATTCGTGATGTTCAGCTCGGGGCTATAGCTCAGTCCGTATACGCCCAGAAGCGTAAGGATCAGAAAAATCCAGCGATACCACTGCATCTTTTCTTTCAGAAAGATCCAGGCAAGAACGGCCCCAATGGCAGGGAACGCCGCCGAGGCAATCGCGCCGACGGAAGCGCCCATATAATTGATAGCCATCACATAGCCGGTCATGCCAATCGGCCCGCCGATAATTGCGGCGAGAATCACCGTTCTTCCGCTCTTCGTTTTCAGCGCTCTTATCACCGCTGCCAGCTTTCCTCTCACACCGTTATAGGCCAGGGCCCAGAGGGCGGAAAAGGCATCATGGATAAAAGTGCTGACAAACGGCGCGAGGAAAACTGCCTGCGCCGTGCTCACAAACGGTGACATGGCCAGCGCCATTCCGAGGATGACGGTTTCCAGGCCCCAGGTAATCCCAGCTAAAATTCCGGCTGTCATTGCTGTGCTCCTTATCCGAGTTTTTGATACGCCTCGATGTTCTTCTTCAGTCTGCGATAGCGGCTGTCAGCATACTCCTGCATGAATGCGCCGTCAAAAGGCACCCTCATCAGGCCCCACAGGGTCCAGAGATAGTCGACATACAGCTTTGCTGCGGCAAAGCGCTTTCTCTCCTCAAGACTCGGCTCCCGCTCATAGTAGGCTTCCAGCAGGTCAGCGTCGTTCTGTTCGCTGTAGTCCGCTTCTATCGACAGGCATGAGAGATCCCACATGGCTTCGTTCATTCCGGAGTATTCCCAGTCGATCAGATAGAGCTGGCCCTTTTCATCGATGACCCAGTTTCCCGTCAGGCTATCATTGTGGCAGGGTACCCTCGGCATCCTGCCTGCCGCGTCGACCGCTGCCTTGATGCTCATTACGGTCTGCTTAACACCGTCGTAATCCGGATAAAACGCAACGCCGCTGTCCCGGATGATTCTCTCATACAGTGCCGCCATGTCAAACACCTCGAAAGGAACTCCGGTATCTTCTCCGCAGTGGTGGAGCGTACGAAAAATGACCGCAGCCTGGTGCAGGATATTTTCTCTTTTCATGACGTCTTCATCAACTGGCTGCGGATTGCGGATAAACCGCATGACCTTTGTCCCGTCGTCCCCGAACCAGTACAGTTCCGTGTCAATTCCCAGCCTGCACGCAAGCTCCGTGCTTTTTCTCTCATCCGCGCGGTTGATCATCTCCTCCGTACCATCGCCGGGGATCCGCACAAGCAGCTCCTCCCCATCCTCCAGTACGACATGATAAGACCGGTTGGTCATACCGCCGAGGCGCTCGATCGACAGAAAATCCCCGGTTCTGCCTGCCCTGATCAGCAGCTGCCTGACGTGGGGGATATCCTCTTCTGCCAGTTCTCGAATCAGTTCCGACATGCTTTAACCTCCAGAATATTCAAAGTGAAAAACACAGGCTTCAGAGATCGTCTGCGGGGATGGGGCTGATCGTCAAATCAGCGCTGTCTTCGTCTGACAGGCGGCAGGTATAGAGCCTGTCCTTCGCTTCAAAGGTGAAGCCGACCGTATCCCTTCCCTCCGTAATCGGTCGGAAAGCCCGCAGCTCTCCCTCCGGACAGTTCAGCATCTCCGAAAGCTTCTGCAGAATCCGGCTCTGAGACCCGTCCTTATACGCCGTGTCAAAAGCCCGCAGTTCGTCGAGGCTGTCAAATTCGAAGATGACATGCGGCGGATACACCCTGATTTCCATCGGTGGAAGCTCGCGTACATGTTCCAGTACAATCTGTTCCCACAGGTTCTGCTCATAGCGTCCGCTCTCATGGCTCTCGTCCAGTCTTTCCCGCATGGCCGCGGAGAAAGACCTGTCCCAGTAAGCGTGACCTAACATCACATCGCCCCGGTCGCAGTGCATTTTTACCTCCCGGATATTCCCGTTTTCATCCGGAATCATGTACCACTCGTTGGTTTTCTCCTCCACATGGTCCGCTGCATAATAACTCTGATAGACATACTTGTCAAATGGATTCTCGGTAAAATAGTCGTCAGAGGAACAGATATAGGTGTTGCCGAGGCTCTCCCTTGCCAGATACAGCGTATGCGTATTGTTTCTGCTGTTGTATTCGAGGTTGACAAGGATCTTCAGACCAGCAAACATGTCCTGAAGGTAGAGGAAGTCCTCCCTGCGGTAGCCCACAACCAGGATGATCTCCTGAATACCGGCCTCCTGAAGCTGTCGGATCTGGCGCTCAATCAGGATCTCTCCTTTTACCGGCAGCAGTCCCTTCGGTTTTTCCAGACACAGCGGCACAAAGCGCGAGGACAGACCGGCGGCCATGATCACGGCGTTGTCAACCCGATAAGGGCGCAGCGCCTCGACACCCGCTTTCGTAAGGCCCTCACGCGAGAGCCAGCCTTTCTGCGCCAGGTCTCGGAAGATCCGGGAGCGCCGGGCCTCAGAGATCCCCGACCGGGCAGTCCCTTTTTGAAAAGCCTCCTGCCCGGATTCTCGAAACGCATTCAACAGCTGGAATTCTTCTCTTGTCATGCTCTCTCCTGCCCCTGCTTTTCCGTCGTCCGCGCTCCGAGCGAGCCCGGAATCGGGTCGACAATCAGGACTCTCCCGTCCGCCAGATCGGCATAGACAAAGTCTATGTGGGTTCTGTTGTTCTCCGGCGGGGGCACCATATAGTCGGCTCCGAAATCCTTTGCCAGACAGACATCCGTGTGATGGGGCACCGGGACCATCATGTCTTCAAAGGGCAGCCTCCCCAGGGGGAATATATCCTCCTCCCGCAGCTTGTAGCTGTCAAAGCCCCCGTAGATTCCGAAGGGGGCATAGTAACAGCCGATCTGCTCACCCTTCCCGGCGGCTTCAATCCTGGCGCTGAGTCGGCGGTCCAGCCGTCTCCAGGGCGTTTTCCAGATCGCCCGGGCGATTTTTCCGTACAGGTATCGATAAAACCGCCTTCCCTTCCGAAGCCCGGCCGCCGTCTGATAATTGGCTTCGAGCTTGCAGCCTTTATAAACTCTTTCTGTTTTTGCCCCCATGGCCAGCGTTCTGCGATATTCCCGGTCATTATCCGAGATGCGCTCAAAAATGTACAAATCCAGAAACAGCCCGGTACTCCATGCTTTTCCTGTCGTGGGGTCAATCCAGTTTTCCACGTCGTCATAGCTCTGGATTCTGGAGTTTTTCAGATAGACCCGCGGAAAGATGTGGTCATGCCGGAGGTCGTCGTCCGCCGCTGTGACAAATTCCAGTTTTTCTCCCCATTCTTCGCGGGGCAGCCTTTTCAGCTTGTTGAAGTCCTCCCGCAGAATCGCCAGGTCAACGTCATCGTCCCAGGGGATGAAGCCCTGATTGCGGACGGCGCCCAGCAGGGTGCCGCACATTGCAAAGTACCGGATGCCGTTGCGTTTGCAGACGGCGTCAAATTCCCGCAGCATGCCCAGCACCGCAAGTTGAATCTCTCTGAGGATGCTCTGATCTGTCATAGGTTCGTTTCCTTCCCGCTCCGGTTGTCTCTGTCCGGCACCTTTCCCTGTTTTTCCTGATCCAGGCCCAGGTACTCCCGCCAGAACGTTTCATTGGCCAGCTCCGGCCATCTTTCACGCCACTGTTCGGCGATGCGTCCATACTCCGCAAGGAGGTGACGGCTGAATTGACGGAAGGCCTTCCACACCTCGCGCTGTTTTTGTCTGTCACGCCGGTACCTCAGGCCGTCGCCCGTAACAGGGTCAACGATACAGATTTCTCCTGTCCGGCCCTGGTCGATCTCCGGCCAGCCTGCATCAGCACCGTAGACCCGGCGTTCTGTCTTGATCGGCAGGGCGAGATTGAGCAATTTTACCAGTCTGTTCCTTTTCCCTGCTTTGGAGGGGGCAGGAATCTGTTCGGCCGCATGCTCGATATGGCAGCGCTCCTGCTGCCTCCAGGCCATGACCTCCCGGTTCAGCGCTTCCGGATCCTGCCGCCGAAGCCAGTCAATCCCTTTCAGGAAGTCTTCGCTGCCCCGGATGCTGCAGAGCGCGTCATCATAGCGATACTCCGTCAGATAGCGCAGGATCTTGATTCCTTCCGTCACAAGATACTGCTCCGCGCTCGTATCTGCTCCGTGAATCGCCTCAATGATGCTGTAGTTGCGGTGGTTGTAATAGTTCATGGCGGGTTTTCGATTTGTTGTCGGGTCGGGATGCCAGGCGCAGATCCCGTTCAGACTGAGGATTCTTTTCTGAAAGCGCAGACCGTATTCGATATCGTCCCCGTGGAGGAAAAACGGCAGCGGCAGGTTGGTATCTGTAACAAAGCTGCCCGGAATGCAGGCGAAAAACCAGGCGTTGTAGTTGACATCCCGGTCTCGCCGGAGGATACGCCGCACATTTTCAAAGATTCTCAGGTCAATCCGCTCGCCGTTCAGAGCGGAACCCCTTCTCCGAAATTCCGCCCCGTTTTCCACCTGCAGCCAGGGCTGCTGCTGCGACAGCAGGGCACCGCCGATCATATATGCCTGATATTCGGGTTTGAGAAAGGCAGCCAGCTGTGCCGTGCGCTCGAGCACCGAACTGAGGATTAGCGCGTCATCATCCATCAGGATCAGATGGCTGTATCTCCCCTTGTTCTTCAGGCCGGCCTCCATCAGGCAGCGCGTAAAGCCGCCGCTGCCGCCGTAGTTGGGGTTTTCAAAGAGGAAAACCTGTTCCGCGTCTCCGAAGTCCTCCGGCCGGAGCGTATGCCCGTTGTCGGCGATATAGAAATCGACCCTTTCCTTGAGGGGTGAGTCTTCCGCGGACACGCCTTTCAGAAGCGTCTGTACCGTCCGGCGGATCTCCCTCTCCCGCTGATAGGTGCAGAAGCAACAGGCAAATCGAACCTGCCGCGCTTCCGACTCTGTCACGACGCATCCCCCGGTGAGACTGACGCCTCCCCGGTCAGCCAGAATCCGCAGCCAGCAAACCGTTCCCAGCCTGCTCAGAGAATAATCGCTCCCGATCGTCAGCTCCGTCTCCTCCTTCAGTGCGAAGGGGACTTCTGCCAGCAGTTTTTCATTTCCTCTGCTGTCCGTCCGCCGGATCTGAACGCGGCCGGTCCCGCACAGCTTCAGCAGAAAGCGAACCCTTTCGATCTCTGTCAGGCGCTTTCGCTCTGCGGCGAAAAAGCTGTTGAAATACGTGTTGAAGGAGGCTTCTCCGCCCTCTTCCAGTACGAGCTTTCCTCCGGCATAGCGGTAATTCCCGCGGCAGAACAGCTCCTCCGGCAGGCTCCCGTCGTTGTTCAGAACCAGTCTCTGCACGGTTTGTATCTTTCTCACTGCTCTTTCTCCTCTGAAAGCATTTCCACCTGCGGGTGGAAAGAGAGCCCCTTTCGGGTGCCGCCGATGATTTTCTGCAGCCTCTCCTTTCTGTGATCCCTGCTCTTCAGCAGGACCCGGATGCAGTGGCCGCTCAGGCGCACTGCTTCATAGGCAAATCCGCGAAGGCCTTCCCGGCGGTAGAGGTAGACATCGTTCCGGTAGAGACAGTCAAAACGGTCGAGGCGGTCGGCATGCTCTGTCGCGATATTCGCCCCACTGTTGGATTGGGACAGGTGTACTACAGTGCTGTCCGCCACCGCGAAGCAGGGGTATTTTCTCGAGATGCGCCGGGTATATTCCCAGTCGTCTGTCCATATAAAGAACTCCCTGATCGGCAGACCCAATTCCATGACCGTCTCCCTTTTCAGAAAGAGAGAGACAAACGAGGCCATCACTACCGGCTGCAGCCGTTTTTCAAAACCTTTTATGCTTCGGGTCAGAGTTTTGCGCTGCAGGTTCATGGTGCAGAGGCTTCCGTCCTTCCAGAGCACCCGGCTCGAAAGAAATCCGTACTCCCCCTTCAGATCCCGGTCTGCCCGCAGAAACGCTGCAAGCGCGTCCTCCCCGGGCATACAGTCGTCATCCATGACCCAGATGCGGTCATAGCCCTGTTCCGCCGCGCGGCGGATACCGAAAGAAAAGCCGCCCGCACCGCCAAGATTGGCGCCCATGTCGGTATAGTCCACTTGGCCGGCATCGATATAGGCCTGAATCCGTTCTTTTGTTCCGTCTATGCTGTGATTATCGATGACGAGGATATCCGGCGTCTCTCCCTTCTGATTCAGGATATGCTGGATACAGCCGGTCAGCAGTTCTTTTCGGTTGTATGTTACAATGACGGCGGCAACCCTCATGGCTTTCCCTGCCTTTTCAGCAGTTTTTTGATTGTTTTATATTGATAACCGGCGAAAACACGGAGGATGGTCCGGGCTTTGAACCGGCGAACGGTATTCAGGATCTGCTTTTTATTTTCCCTTGTCAGGTTGGGGTTGTTCCGGTTCTGTTTGATATACAGGGCCGTGCGGTAGAACAGATGCTTCTCCATCCGCAGATTGCCCGGGTAGTTTTCCTCAAGATAATCCTTCATTTCATTGATGCGGTCAAAGGGAATGGAGCAGTCCTTCAGGCGGCTTGAGGCATCGGGGTTGGTCTCGCGATAGTAATACAGTGGTTCGTTGACCCAGCAGATTCGTTCTGCCTCGCACATGGTCCGATACAGGAAGGGGTTGTCGACCCAGGCTCCGCCGGGGCATTCCTTCATTCGGATGTTTTTCTGATCCAGAAAGCTTTTTTTATAGATACAGCTCCAGATGCTCGGATGCCCGCTCAGCAGCTGTTCATGCGCTGTCAGCGGGAACACCTCTCCCGTTCCCGCAGTGATGGCATATTCCGGGACGATTCCGCCCTCCTCTTCGGACAGAATATGCCAGAATGCCGCCTTCACGATGTCCGGTTTTCCGGTCTGTTCGGCATTCCTGTACAGCTTCCGGTACATATCCGGGTCGATATAGTCATCGGTCTCAACGATGCCGATGTATTCTCCTTTTGCAGCCTTCAGCCCCATATTGATCTGAAAACCGTAACTCCTCCGGTCCGAGCGGAGCAGACGGATACGGGAGTCTCTGTCGGCATATTCCTGCAGAATCTCCCATGTGCCGTCGGTCGATCCGGCATCGATGCAGAGGATTTCAAGCTCCTTCATACTCTGGCCAACGACGCTGTCCATGCATTCCCGGATATAGGTCTTCACATTCAGTGAGGGCATCAGGATCGTAATTTTCACGGCTTCACTCATGGTCCTCTCCTCTCCTTCAGCACTTCCGTATACGGACGCTCGACATCCACGATCAGCTTCCCGCCGCCATTGATTTCGTGGGACGAAACCTCTCTCTTCGGGGTCTCCCAGTCTTCGCCGTAATAGCTTGCCAGATAGCTCCTGTACCCAACCGGTACCGGAAACCGTCCGTCCTCAAAGGGGAGCTCAACCGTTTCCTCAAGCCAGGCGCGTGGGAACCGATGTGCTTCTTCCGGGTGATTATAAAACAGCAGACTGTCCACATATTCACTCTTCTCCGTTGAGCGGAAAACATCCTCCAGCTTCCGATAGACGGCACCGGTCTTCGGATACCGGAGATGAAACAGCCTGCTGCGGCAATGACGTACCGCCCGCCTCAAAGGGTTCGGATGATCATCGCGGTTGGACCATCTCTGTATCCGGCCCCAGATTCTTTGATAATCCCGGTACTGCTGTTCCAGCTTTTCCGGGAACAGTTCGTCCAGAACAAAGATATCCAGAAAAATCCCCTGATTAAAACTTACTCTTCCGAATTCACCCGGCAGGATGGCACAGGTGTCACTCCGCCGCAGCTGGCTGTGCCCGCGGTAGTAGTTCTCCTCCGTATAACCGCTCTGCAGGAAATACGGGTATGAAAAATGCTTCGGCCCTTCCAACAGGAATCGATCATAGTCCTCCCGCAGCATGCTGACGTCGATGTCGTCATCCCAGGGGATGAATCGTCCGTCCCGGGCAGCCCCCAGCAGGGTCCCGGCCTCAAGGAAATATGAAATCTTCAGTTTTCTGCAGACCCTGTCCAGTTCATACAGCATGTCCAGTTCGACGGCCCAGAGCTCCTTTTGTTTGTGGTCGATGTGAAATCCGAGGCGGTCTTCCTCTTCAAAAAAACGTTCGGAGAAAACGTGTTTTGTCACAACCATTTTCTCATTCTCCCTTCCGGCCGATAAGCCTTCTGAACATTGTCGGGATCAGACCCAGCAGTTCCCGCAGCATTTTGTCCTTTGCCAGATACAGCGTGGCAGTGTAAAAGACTGCGCCGGAAAGGATCTGGATCGTCAGTTTCAAAATGTCGCTTGCTACAGGCAGTCTGCCGAGTGCCATCACCAGCAGACACATCGCTGCTCCTGCTAGCAGGCGCTTCCATATCACCGCGGCGAGGGTCTCCGCAGTCAGGTAGCCGCAGCAGTTTCGGACATAAAGGCCGGTGATCGTGCTTTCGGCGATCAGAGAGGCGACCACCGCGCCGGTCGCGTTCCAGCGCGGGATCAGCAGCAGGTTCATAGCGAGGTTCACACAGGCGCCGATGATGATATAGCGTGCGCTCTGGGCGCGGTTGCCGGAGGGATTATAATAGAGGCTGCCGAGGCAATAGCTCACCCCGATGATCAGGGTCAGCGGAGCCATGAGGTAGATCAGCGTCTCCACCTCATCCCAGCCCGGTCCCCAGAAAACAGGGACAAAGACCCTCGCGATTCCGACGATCCCGAAGACGCCGCCAAAGCCCAGCAGCATCGTAAAGTCTATCGATCGTCGGATCCGCTGTCGGATTTCCTCCTCCCTTCCCTGTGCAAAGAGATAGGAAATCCTTGCTTCCATGACGGCGTTCAGCGCCGAAAAAACCAGCGCATTGATAATGCGATAGATTTTGCCTGCCTGGTCGTAGTAGCCGTTGATGTTATTATTGTTCACGATGATACCGAGCAGGAATTTGTCCAGAACCGTATAGACTGAGGTGGCGATCGTCGGAATAAAGTAGACCAGCGTCTCATGAAAATGTTTTCTGAGCTGCAGGCCACGCAGATCCGTCTTCACAAGCATCTTGGGGAGGAAGGACCACATCGAGAGGGAACCCAGCATCCCCGTCAGGGACATCAGAAAGAGATAGAGCAGCAGATCGTTTTTGTCCTTGATGAAGACAAAAAGCAGCACGATACCCAGAACCTTGAAAAAAGCGTTCCTTCCGACCGTATAACCGATCTTCTCATAGGCCGTAAAGAACCAGCTGATGTCGAACATGGTGCCGATCAGGGTCGGAGTCAGAGCATAGAGATAAGGGCTGTATTCCGTATAGAAAATACAAACGCCGATCCAGGCTGCAAGGCACACAAAGCTCGTAATCACCGTCATCAGCTCGATTTCCCAGAAGAGCTTTGTGGCCTTTTCAGGCTTATCGCGGTTTCTGGCGATTTCGCGCATGCCGTACTGCGGTGTTCCCAGGGCGGCAAACATTGTGAAGAAGGTCATAATCGAGCCGGTGTAGCTCGCAATACCGAGGCCGTCACTCTCCAGCACCCGGGCGATATACGGGGTGGTGAGCAGGGGCGTGAGGAGCAGCAGAATCTCATAGCAGACACGGAAGATGAAATTTTTCCTGATGCTGGGCTGGTTCACAGAAACTCGCCTCCGCGTACACCCGATACTGTTGAAAATGAGATGCATCTGAATGATTATACCATCCCTTGCAGGGATACGCAAGCTTGGCACACAGAAGCGGAAAAAGAGGTCGTTCTGAGTCAGAACAGGCTGGAAGACTGCGTTCACGAAAGTGTTCACGAAAAATTATTTTAGTTCTTTCGTGAACAAAGTCTTCGTTGACATCGTTTCCTTTTTTGTTTATACTCTTCCCACATAGGGAGAATTGTATTTTGACTTTATTCAAGGAGTTTCTATGTACACAGTAAAACGGGCGATCATCATGGCCGCCGGGAAAGGCCGCCGGATGGGGGTACTGACTCAGGGCACGCCGAAACCGATGCTCAAGGTCCGGGGCGAGCGCATGATCTGTCGGATGATCCGCTTCCTGCTGGACAACGGCATTGAGGAAATCTATATCGTCGTCGGCTGGCAGAAAGAGCGCTTTCAGGAGGTTCTGAATGAGTTTCCGCAGGTTCGGCTCATCGAAAATCCGTATTATGATACCTGCAACAACATTTCGTCCATCTATGCCGCCCGGGAGCTTCTGGAGGACTGTATGATCCTCGAGGGGGATCAGTACTTTTTTTCCCCGGCGCCTCTCGCCCGGGATTTTGCGCATACCGAGTACAATGCCTACTGGCAGGATACCCCGACGGTCGAATGGCTTGCCGAGGCGGACGAAAATGGAAAGATCATCGGCTGCTGCGATACGGGCGGAGAAATGGGCTGGCTCTTCTACGGCGTGTCACGCTGGACAGCCGAGGACGGACGGAGGCTCAGAAGGGATATCGAGCGAAGCTTTGAAGAGGAACAGGTCCGAGACTGCTACTGGGACTGTGTACCCTTCTACCTGCACCCGGAGGGATATGAAATCTACCTGAGAAAGGTGAACCGCGAGGACCGCGTCGAGCTGGACAGCATTGACGAACTCGCCGCCATTGACCCATCTTATCGGGTTTACCTGGAGGATCAGCTGTGAATTATCAGGAATATGACATTCTGCAGGCTCTCTGCACCGCCCCGGACGAGCGCAGTCAGCGTGAAATTGCGCGGGAAACCGGCTGTTCCCTCGGAATTGTCAACCGAACGCTGCAGCATTTCCGGGAAGAAGGCCTGGTCGACGGCCGATATCATCCGACAGAAAAGGCCATGGTGGAAACAGAGCAGAACCGCAGCGAACGCGCTGTGATTTTGGCGGCGGGCTACGGTCTGCGTATGATCCCCATCAACAGTGAAGTCCCGAAGGGCATGCTGACCGTGCACGGAGAGGTGCTGATCGAGCGCCTGATCCGCCAGCTCCATGAGGCCGGGATCGCAGAAATCTACGTGGTGACCGGTTATATGAAAGAGCAATATGAGTATCTGGCGGACACTTTTGACGTCAGGCTCCTGATCTGCCGGGATTATGTAACCAAGAATAATCTCTATTCGCTGCTTACTGCGAAGGATCACCTTGAAAATGCCTATATCATCCCCTGTGACCTCTATTTTTATCGGAATCCTTTTCACAACTGCGAGTTCTATTCGTGGTACATGCTCAGCCGTGAACTGATCCCCGAAGGCGAGATGCGGGTCACCAGGAACCGTGAGATCTTTATGGTTGACGGCGACGAGGGCGGGAACCGGAACATCGGGCTTGCGTATATCCGTAAAGAGGATGCGCCGACGCTGAAAAACCGTCTGGCTATTGCCACGGCGAACCGCAGCAACTCCCGGGCTTTCTGGGAACTCGCCGTCACGAAGAAGAACAGACTGACTCTCCCGGCAAAACTGATGGACCCGGGGGGGTTTGTCGAGATCAACACCTATGAACAGCTCCGCGAGCTGGATTATTACAGCGAACAGCTCCGAAATGAGATTGTCGAAACCATTGAGAAAGTGCTGAATGTCGAATATGAAGACATTCAGCATGTCCGTTACCTGAAAAAAGGCCTGACCAATCTATCCTTCGTCTTTGAGGCCAAAAGGAGACCGTACATTATGCGGATTCCCGGTTTCGGTACCGCCGAGTATATCGACCGGAAGAAGGAAGGCCGGGTCTATGATCTGATCCGCGGCCTGGGCCTCTGCGACGACAACATCTATTTTAATCCTGAAAACGGATTCAAGATCGCGAGATATCTGCCGGATGCCCACATCTGTAACCCCGAGAGCGAGGAAGAGGTGACGGGCTGCCTGCAGCTGGCAAGACGCCTGCATGAAGCGAACCTGCAGATCGAAGACAGGCTCGATATCTTCGATGCGATTCAGTGGTATGAAGATCTGCGGGGAGGCATCCCCTCGGTGTTCCGCGATTATGCCCAGACGAAGGCGCGCTGCCTGGCCATGCGACCGTATGTGGAAGCCCACGCGCATCCGAAGTGCCTGACACATGGGGACTGCAAACCTGATAATTTTCTCTTTTCGATCGGCGAAGATGGGAATCAGAAACTGCAGCTCATCGACTGGGAATACGCGTTCAACTGTGACCCGCTGCTCGATGTCGCAGCTTTTATTTCCTATTGGGCTTACGATCCGACATACACCGAGCGGGTGATTCGGGGCTACTGGCCGGAAGGCTGTCCGCAGGAGGACCGGCTGCTCCTGTACGCCTACTGCGCTCTTTGGGCCATGTATTCAAGCAACTGGTGTGAGCATCGAATGAGCCAGGGTGCCGAAGTGAATGAGTGGGCCCTGGTCTGCTACCGCAACACGAAGGCCTTCTGCCGCGACTTTGAAGAAGGCCTGAAGAAAATGCAAGGATAGAAGGGAACATTCATAAACGAGATGTGGAGGTTAAAATCATGAATCCTGCAGAAGATGTCCTGGAACAGGAAATCCTGAAAAAGATCGAAGAGATGGAAGCCCCGGGTTATGTATTCCCGCCGCGTTTCACAAAAGGCGATTACATCACCGTGATCGTCTGTGTACTGTTCTGCGCCGTCACACTGATTCTCGGTGCGGGTGTGTAAGACGGAGGAAGCAGCCATGAAAAAGGGCAATAACGCGCAAATCGAGCAGATTGAAAAAGAATCAATATTCGGCATCGTCCCAATTACCACAGGTGAAAAGCAGTACCGTTTTTCAGACGCTTTTCTGTTCCTGGCCAGTTTCGGCATTGCCACCTGGAACTATACCCAGGGTGCCTATATGGCGACGCTCTGTGATTTCAAGCAGTTGGCGATTACCACAATGATTGGATCCCTGCTCGTCATGCTGATCTTCGAGCTTCCGGCTGTTCTGTCGACGCGCTACGGCATCGACATCTGGATCTGGATGAAGGCCGTGCTGGGCCATACCGGTGTCAGGATTGTGACGATTCTGATCTGCTTTCTGAATTTTCCCTGGTATGCCGTCTGTGCTGAGCTCTTTTCCTCGTCGATGGAAAACCTGATCGGCCTCGCGGGCATCTCACTGCCGGGCTTCTGCCATCCGCTCCTCGGTATCCTGTGCGTGTTCCTGGGCAGTCTTGTCGCATACAAGGGTTTGGACGCTATCAGCAAAACGACACGCCTGCTGACCCCGCTGCTGCTGGCGGTGGGCCTGATCATGCTGATTGTCGGGCTGAGATCCGCACCGGTTGACGTCATTTTCAATTATGTTCCTCCCGCTATTCGGAATGGCGAAGTGCCGGCACAGATTGGCTATATCCTTGCGATGGATGCCATGATGGCTTATTCCCTTTGCTGGTTCAACAGCATTGCAGGTGTTCCGCGCCTGACCTATACCGAACGCTCGGGTTACTGGGCCGGTGTACTGGGCCAGGGTGCGGTCGGCTCCTTCTTCGTCATCATCGGCGCTGTTATGGCCATCGCGATGGAGTATGTCACAGGCGTGATGGAATCCGACCCGACCACGGTGCTCGCAACGCTGAGTTTTCCGGCGATGGCGCTGCTGTCCCTGCTGCTGGTGGGCTTTGCCAACATCGGCACCCAGGCGACCGGCTCCTATCTCTACGCCATCATGATCAAGGCCTCTTTCCATAAGGCGAGATATCGTGTGCTGATCGTTCTGCTGGGTATATACTGCAGCGTGCTCTGCGTCTGGGGGAAGATCATCGACTATCTCGGCACCTTTCTGACGGTCGGGGCCTGCACCTTCGCGCCGCTGGCAGCGATGCTGGTAACCGACTTCTTCTTTGTGCGAAAGCAGAAGTTCTCACTGCGCGCGGGCTTCGAGATCGGGGGCAACGATACTTACCGTTATTTCCATGGCATTAACCCCATCGGCTTTTTCTGCATTCTCTTTGGCGTAGCCTTCTCTCTTTCCATTTACAACCCTCTGACCGGCGACATCCATATTCCCTTCCTGTTTCGATTTACGCCCACGCTGTGCTGTTTTGTCGGAACTGGCCTGCTGTATTACCTTCTCAACTGCATCCCGGCCATCCGGAAATACAACCTTCGTGACCGCGGGGAAATAACGGTCTGAAAAAATATCCACACGCCGAAGCGTGTGGATATTTTTTATCTTCTTTTGGATCAGGTACCGATTTCTCTGCCGTCGGCACCGTAGGTATGTCCGTCTATGGTAACATTCGTCAGCATATGTCCATCGCCCGTATCCAGATAATACCAGTGCTTCGGGCTAAGAGGATTGGTGCTGTCTTCCGGCAGGTACTGTCTTCCGGTCAGCATCCAGCCCTCAGCCGGATCAGTAGCCAGCTGCATGAAGAACCAACTGCCGTTTGACTGCTGCCAGCCCTGCAGCTGACAACCGTAAGTATCGTCATGGACCGGATTCAGGTAGAACCATTTGCCGCCCAGCAGCATCCATCCGCCTTCATGCATGGCACCGTAATCACCGGCGTTCGGGCTCATATAATACCAGTTGGTCTTCCCGTTATATTCCTTCTCGATCCAGCCCGACTGAACGGCGCCGTTGATCGGATCCAGATAGTACCATTTGCCGTTGATTTTTGACCACCCGGTCACCCGTGCGCCGTTTCCGTCGAGATAATACCAGGCGCCGTCAATCTGCTGCCAGCCCTTTTGCATCACCCCGTCCTTGTCGCAGTAATACCAGTTCGTGCCGTCATTGAACCAGCCGGTCCGCATTTTGCCTGCGGGTGTGCTGGCTGGATCGAGATAGTACCATTTGCCGCCGATATACTGCCATCCTGTCAGCGCAATATTGTCCGAGTCGTAGTAGTGCCAGCTGCCGCCTGCATCCTTGCCCCAGTGACCGTCTGTGCTGTTGTGTAGCTGATTTCCCTTTCCGATCCAGACACCGTTGGAATTAAAGGACTGCTGCCCGTTTGGGTCATTGGGAACACCGTCAGCAGTCGCCGGTACATCGAAGACACCTGTAACCATTTCGCCCCTGTTGAAGTTGCCGCTGCCGTTGGGTCTGGCCGAAGTACCGTCATCCAGATAGAACCAGTTGGTGCCGTCACGCAGCCATCCGGTAGCAATGCTGCCATCCTGCCGCAGATAGTACCACTTGCCATCCATTTTGATCCATCCCTGTCCGTTCAGGGCGCCGTTGCTCTTGAAGAAATAGGTCTTTGGGGTTGCCAGGGTGACACCCTCTTTGGTCACGCCGATGTCGTTAAATCCGATAACCATGCGCCCGGTCGTCGATGTTCTGGGATCACCGGAACCGTTCGGAGGTGTCAGATAATACCAGTCTCCGTTCCAGTTCAGCCATCCTGTCTTCATGGTGCCGCTGTCGTTAAAGAAATACCAGAAACCACCGACCCGTTCCCAGCCGCCGCCAACCTGGGTATTGTCGGAGCGATAGAAGTACCAGCCGCCGCCCGGATTGCCGTTTGCGTCAAGCCCCCGGCGCCAGCCTGTATCAAGAAGGCCGGTCAACGGGTTGTTTTCAGCCTTGCCTCCCTGCAGTGCCCCGGCAGAGTCAAAGGTGTAATAAGTGCCTCCGATCTGTTCGCTGCATCCGGCAACCATGCTTCCCACTCTCTCGGGGATACCGTCGGCCGCTGCCACATCCGCGGGCCGCATGTAATAGGTGTTGCCGTTCCAGGTAAGCCAGCCTGTCACCATCGCCCCGGAGGTAGGATCGAGATAATACCAGTAACCGGCGCCGTCCTTGATCCAGCCCTTGACTTTGGCCTTATCGCGGATATAGAACCAGTTTCCGTCGGCGAGCTGCTGCCAGCCGTTTCGGAAGTAATTGATGCCGACGCCGCCGGTGGTGAGGTTGGCCTGAGCGTTGTCGTTCACGCCGCTGTACGAGGGCTGCCAGACACCATCGTCATCATAGAACTGTCCGTTGACCCAGCCCGAGATTCTCACACCTGCCGTATAACCATCCACCCCGGGTCCCTGCCCTAAGTAATAATATTTGCCACCGATCAGTTGCCGCCCGGTAAGCATCCGGCCGTTTTCGCCGAAGTAGAACCAGAAACCCTGATAGGCAACCCAGTTTTCACGGACCATGACACCGTTCATATAGTAGTACCAGAATCCGTTCTTCTGTACCCAGCCGTTACTTGAGGTGCTCGCTGCAGAGGCATGCCAGGTCAGACGTCCGCCAAAATCGGCATTATTCGTGTTAATCAGTGGATCCAGACCCTGGTTCCAGCTGTCGTTGTCGACCGGATAATATGCATCCGCTCTGACGTTCTGGAAGGCCCCGCTTCCGGCGGCGTTAGCAATCGTCGGGAAATTTCCGGTAAACGTGATGGTCTGCAGTGACCCGCAGTTTCGGAATGCCTGACTCTGAATTTGCTGGACATTCGCCGGAATTGTGATCGAGGTCAAAGCAGTACAGTCCATAAAAGCCTGGGATCCGATTGTCTGAAGGCCGTCGGACAGATAAACACTGGTCAGGCCGGCACATCCGCGGAAGGCTCTTTGGCCGATGCTCTGCACATTGGAAGGGATGATAATGCTGACCAGGCCCGAGCAGTCCTCAAACGCGCTTGATCCGATCGCTGTCAGAGAAACCGGCAGCGTAAAATCTGTCAGATTCGGGCACTCCTGAAATGCACTTGCCCCGATCGCGGTTATTCCTTCTTCAATGATAAGGTTCTTGATTTCAGAACGGGTCTGAAGGACCGCATCTGCTGCCGAGGCATAACCACCCCATGAGGAAAAGCTCCACTGGTTCATGGGATCAATGGTTCCCTGGCCGTTGATCACCAGTTTGCCGTCCGTGTAGAGCACAAATGCTGCCGTGCCGGCGACGTTGGCGTCGCCCGACGCGATGATACCGGCAGCCGAGGCGGAAGCCGGGAACAGGGCCAGGCAGAACACCACTGCCAGCACCAGCGCCAGCATCTTACGTGTGGATTTCATTCTAAAAACCACTCCTTTTTCTGTCCAAACTGCGATGACTACAAAAAAGTAACAACGAGTCAGCGCAATGTAACATTATTGTAATCAGCATTATAAGCATTGTAACCACCGATGTCAAGAGATTTTTCAAAAGCTTAATAATTTTTCAGAATTCAAAATACTGCATTAACCAAGGTTTAAAAAAATATGTAATAATAAAACTTAAAAAATCTTAATATTCTTAAGTTGTCTTAAGAATCTCTCCCTTGAGTCTCGTGCCCTTCGGTGCCAGATAGAAATAATGTAAGCACAGTGTAATCGAATTGTTCTTCAGTTTCTATATCGTAACCTTTTGTTGACTTTTTGATTCTTTAGTGTTACAATCCGTTTTGCTGAAAACGATATTTGGAAAGAGGTTTTTTCCATGAGCAAGAAAACCATGATTTCTCTTGTACTCTGTCTGGCGTTCTGTGCCTCGCTGTTCGCTCTGCCGGCTTTCGCCGACAGCACCGTGATTGTGATCGGTGGCCCCGTTGGGCAGACCCAGTCCGGCAGTATCGCCGCTCAATCGCCGCTCAATTCGATTTCCGGCATCAACAGCTCTGGTACTGTCATCGTTGCCGGTGCGGGCAATGCACCTGTGCAATCGACTGCTTCAGCAGATACAACCTCGCTGGCTTCGGTCATTGTCATGCCGAACGGCTCGATTCAGAAGATCTCCTCCCAGCCAGTGCAGCAAGCCCAAACCACCGCTCAGGCAAAGACAGTCACGCAGACCCAGAGCATTGTACCGGAACAGGATATTCAGATTTCCTCAGCCCAGGCGCAAACAACTGCATCAGGGGTGCCTGCTGTTGTCATAGAGCAAAGCAATTCCGCCCAGAGCTTAACAACGGCACTGTCTCTCGACAATCTGGCAGCCGAACTTCTGAAGCAGATCAATCAGAAGCGCACTGCGAATGGGCTTTCCATGCTGAGCTATTCTGCAGATCTGCAGGCCAGCGCCGACATCCGTGCAAAAGAGAGTGTACAGAATTTTTCGCATCTTCGTCCGGACGGGCGCAGTTGTGAAACCGCCGTCACAGTCGACTATGCGGTCACCGGTGAGAACCTGATTCAGGTGACCAACGAATTTGCGACCGCTGACATCATGGTGGACACCTGGATGAACTCTCCCTCCCACCGCAACAACATTCTGCTCGCTTCCTTCACCAAGATGGCCGTTGGAATTTATGTATCCAACGGAACAACCTATGTCTCAACTATCTTTGTCGGATAATTTCCGCCAAATAGGAAAGACCCGCGCCGGTCGGCGCGGGTCTTTCCTATTTGGCGGCGAACTTCCGCTTTAGGAAGGCGCTTCCTTTTTTCAGCCAATGCTGTGATTCCATGTGGATAACCGGGCATTCGCAGTACGGAACCCCTTCTGTCTCAATCCATACGTCCAGAAGCCGCTCGGCCACAAAGCCGAAGACACGCTGATCATTACTGCTGTATTCGGAAATATCCAGCTTCGCTTCCAGTTCCGCCAGAACGCCGAACAGCCAGGTACAATAATCATCCAGGGCTTCCCGCCTCATGATGAACATATTGAAACGGTGCCCTTTTGTGCGGCCAAGGGTTCGGTCAAAGGCGGGGACATAGGCCGGGTACTGCGCCTCCAGAATGGCCCGGACAGCAATCAGATCCTCCTCATGATGGGCATGAGCATACTGACTCCATCCGGTTTCGATATAATAGTTTCTTTTTCTCGGAAGAACCACCGGTGTCCTCGAGAGCAGTTTTTCGGCCTGTTCTCCGGTCAGGATCCGCTCCCATTTGCTGCCGAGAGACCGGCCGGCAAAATAGCGCCGGTAATGGCAGAGTCCCAGAACATCCGCATCCAGATTTTTCCAGGCCCAGTACAGGCAGGTCAGTTCACAGTAGTTTGGGTTTTTTTTGCTTATGTTTTCGCCGCTGTCATCGCCTGTAAATCCTAAAGGCTCATGCAGCGCACTTCCTGCCTGCACCGGCAGGTACACCGGATCCTGCGGCATGGGGTAGGGTTTGTGTGCGGCAACGACAATCCGTATTTTCATTCACCTGCTCCGTTTCCAATTCTCTGTCAGAGGCCAGAGCACGGTTGATCAGCGATTGCCGTACATGCGTTCATAGTAGGTCTGATACTCGCCGGAGATGATCGGCTGCCACCAGGCCTCGTTCTTCAGGTACCAGTCGATGGTTTTTTCGATGCCGTCGGCGAACCTCGTCTCGGGAAGCCAGCCGAGCTCGTTATGAATCTTGGTCGGGTCGATGGCATAGCGCAGGTCGTGGCCCTTGCGGTCGGTGACGTAGGTGATAAGGCTTTCGGGCTTGTTCAGGCGCCTGCAGATCAGGCGGACGATCTCGATATTCTGCATCTCGTTATGGCCGCCGATGTTATAGACCTCGCCCACGCGGCCGTTTCGCATGACCAGGTCGATGGCCTTGCAGTGGTCCTCGACATAGAGCCAGTCACGCACGTTTTTGCCCTCGCCGTAGACGGGCAGGGGCCGGTCGTTCAGGGCGTTGATGATCATGAGGGGGATCAGCTTTTCGGGGAAGTGATAGGGGCCGTAGTTGTTGGAGCAGCGCGAGATGCTCACCGGCAGGCTGTAGGTGCGGTGATAGGCCAGAACCAGCAGGTCGGCAGAGGCCTTGGAGGAGGAGTAGGGGCTTGAGGTGTGAATGGGCGTCTCCTCGGTGAAGAAGAGGTCGGGGCGGTCCAGGGGCAGGTCACCGTAGACCTCGTCGGTGGAGACCTGGTGATAGC
>JAEEGL012600851.1_pt1 | contig 19669 bp, 16 predicted proteins | sample 9134231 | NCBI WGS metagenome assembly JAEEGL01 (sample SAMN16246548, study PRJNA631951) | gut metagenome | biome: gut microbiome; feature: rumen; material: fiber-attached | host: Bos | place: Iran: Karaj | collected 2018-10 | reverse complement strand
CGTTTCCCTTCCAGAAGGGCGTCTGACGGAATGTGAAGAGCAATGATGTTTTCATTGTTTTCTTCCAGCAATTCATATTCCAATTCGCCGATTCTAAACAGCTTGCCGCTGATTTGGCGGGTGGTCCAAAAACCGCGGTCAAAGCCGTATACGCCACAGGATTGCATATGTTCCAAAACAAAGCGGCTGAAGCATTTCATGGTGTCTATCCAAATGGGTTCCGGGATATCGCGCAGGGAGCCGTTTCGGCGGTTTGCTATGGCGATTTTTAACTGACGTGCCATTTCAGCAGCGCCCTGATCCGAAGCAAAAGGAAAGCTTCCATCCTGTTTTCGGGCGCAGTTCATTACTTGAAATGCAAAAGCCTGCGGCATTTCAATCTGGTGAAGAAGTTTCTCCATTTCATCCGGATTGAAAACGGTAATACCGGAATCAATATCCTTTTTCATTGGATTGATCCTTTCCTTCAACTACTCAAAAAGCGCTATGACAGGATCACATATCCGGCATTTCTGACAGCTTCAGCAAGCAGCGCCATATCAGGCGGCTGTTTGCTGCGGATATGGGCTGTTTGTGCGTCAACGCTCACGCTGGCCCATATGCCGTCCAGCTCATTCAACGCGTTTTCTACCTTCACAGCGCAGTTTGCACACGTCATACCGCCGATTTTTACAGTGATTTTATAAGGATAATGCGTCTTATTGCGATCGGCGACGGTTTTTTTCGTCGGTAATGGATCATGCTCCCCGCAGCATCCGCCGCCTTTCTTGGCCTTGCGCGCCGCATGAAGGATTGCCCAGGTCACGAGCATTGCAAGCAAAATTACGCCGATAACAGTTCCTGCCGTCATACGCGCTGCTCCTTTCTTCCACACGCATGGGCGCATGATGCGCAGTCACCGCCGCAGCCGTTTTTCTTATTCCACCGTATACGCAAAAACGCCCATACAGCCCAGGCAGCAACGACGCCAAGAATAACAAAATCCCATATATTCATGGCCGCTTCCTCATGAAATACCAAGCAGCATACAAATCAGCCGCGCAAGCAGTGCGGCAATCCAGGCGAGGCCGCATTGCCAGATAACCACATTCAGCGCCCATTTCCAGCCCATTTCCCGCTTCACGGACGCAATAGCGGCCACGCAGGGGGTGTAGAGCAAGCTGAACACCAGCATGGAAATGGCGGAAAGCGTTGTCATTGCGGCGGCAACGCCGTTCGTATAGAGCATTTCCATGATGGATACCACGCTCTCTTTGGCCATAAATCCGCTGATCAAAGAAGTTACAATGCGCCAATCGCCCAATCCAAGCGGTTTAAAGAGGGGCACCAATACCCCGGAAACAGTGGCCAGAATGCTGCCCTGGGAATCCGGGACCGGATTCAGATGAAAATCAAAATTCTGCAGGAACCAAACCACGATGGTTGCGATCAGAATCACGGAGAAGGCGCGCTGCAAAAAGTCCTTTGCTTTTTCCCAAAGCAGTTGCAGCACATTTCGGGGACTGGGCAAGCGGTAATTGGGCAATTCCATCACAAACGGAACCGCTTCGCCCTTGAACAGGGTTTTCTTATAAAACATAGCCGTCAGGATACCGATACAAATGGCCAGAAGATAAAGCGCCGTAATGATCAGCCAACTGGACTGCGGAAAGAAGGCCTCAATAAAGAACCCATAGATGGGAAGCTTCGCGGTACAGCTCATGAAGGGCGTGAGCAGGATCGTCATTTTTCTGTCCCGCTGGCTGGGCAGCGTGCGGGTGGACATGACGGCTGGCACGGTGCAGCCAAAGCCGATCAGCATGGGAACGATGCTGCGCCCCGACAGACCGATGCGCCGAAGCAGTTTATCCATAAAGAAAGCCACGCGGGCAATGTAGCCGCTGTCTTCCAGCATGGAAAGGAAAAAGAACATGGTAACAATGATGGGCAAAAAGCTCAGCACACTGCCAACGCCCTCAAACAGTCCTTTCAAAATCAGGCTTTGAATGGAACTGTTCACTTTTCCGGCAATCATGGCTTCTTGCGTAAGCTCAGCAAGCTTATCAATTCCAGCGGCCAGAAGATCCTGAAGCCAGGGGCCGATCAGGTTGAAGGTCAAATAGAAAACAAGCCCCATGATCAGAATAAAAACGGGAATTGCGGTGAATTTTCCGGTCAGAATATTATCGATTTTTTGGCTTCGGATATGTTCTTTGCTTTCATGCGGTTTTACCACACAGTGATCGCAAACCTTTTGAATATAATGAAAACGCATATCCGCCATAGATGCGCTGCGATCCAGGCCCCGTTCTTTTTCCATTTGGAAAACAATATGCTCCAACGCGTCCTTTTCGTTTTGATCCAGGTTCAATTGCGCCAGGATCAGTTCGTCCCCCTCAATGATTTTCGTTGCCGCAAAGCGCAGGGGAAGCCCCGCTTGATCCGCGTGGTCTTCAATCAAATGGCATACCGCGTGGATGCAGCGGTGAACCGCGCCGCCGTTATCCGTGCTGTCGCAGAAATCCTGCCGCAGAGGTTTTTCCTGGTACTTGGCGATATGAACAGCATGCTTGACCAGTTCATCCACGCCTTCATTCTTTGCCGCAGATATGGGCACAACCGGCACGCCCAGCATGTTTTCCATGGCGTTGATATCCACTGTGCCGCCGTTTCCCGTCATTTCATCCATCATGTTCAGGGCAACGACCGTGGGAATGCCCATTTCCAGCACCTGCATGGTCAAATACAGGTTCCGTTCAATATTGGTGGCGTCCACGATGTTGATAATGGCCTTGGGCTTTTCATGAAGCACATGATTGCGGGAAACCAGCTCTTCGCTGGTATAAGGCGACATGGAGTAAATACCTGGCAGATCCGTAATGGAAGTATTGGCATGACCGCGGATGGTTCCGTCTTTTCGATCCACCGTAACGCCGGGAAAATTGCCAACATGCTGATTGGCCCCGGTCAGCTGATTGAATAATGTGGTTTTCCCGCTGTTTTGATTCCCGATCAGCGCAAAAGTGAGTTTTGTGCCCTCAGGAAGGGGATCCCCGCTTCCCTTGGGATGGAATTTGCCTTCTTCACCAAGCCCAGGGTGTTCGGAAGCGCGGCGTTTCTTGAGCGGCTGATCATCCTTGCTGGGCGCTGAAAGAAGCGTTGCGGTAATTTTTTCCGCGTCCGCCAAACGCAGCGTCAGTTCGTATCCATGAATACGAAGCTCCATGGGGTCCCCCAAAGGAGCCAGCTTCATCAAAGTAGCTTCCGCCCCAGGGATCACGCCCATATCCAGAAAGTGCTGGCGAAGGGCCCCTTCTCCGCCTACTGTTTCGATGCGGGCCGATTGGCCGGGCTTCAAATCTTTTAAGGTCATCACAGCGTTTGATCCTCCTGTGCGGCAGCATTCGTGAAAGCGTGGTTTTTCTGATAATACTGCATTGTATTGGACGCAAAATACTTCAGTATTTCCAGGCTTTGCCCATGACCCGATCCCGTAAAACAAGCATTGGATCATTCAGTCGAATTATATATTAGTTTTTCAAAACTGTCAATTCGGATGACAGGCGAATAAAACAGCTGAAATCTATATTTCCGTGTTGATAAATACTGGAAACAATGATATAATATCTTCCAGAAATCTATAAAATACAAGAAGGAGCGTTGTTCTATGCAATACGGATATTTTGACGATCAGCGCCGGGAATTCGTGATCACTCGGCCCGATACGCCGTACCCCTGGATCAATTATCTGGGTAGCGAGGATTTTTTCTCACTGGTAAGCTGCACCTCAGGTGGCTACAGCTTTTATAAGGATGCCCGGCTTTTGCGTTTAACCCGTTACCGCTATAATAATGTTCCCACGGACGCCGGCGGACATTATTTCTACATCAATGACGGCGGCTGTGTTTGGAATCCCGGCTGGCAGCCCGTAAAGACGCCGCTTGATCGATATGAGTGCAGGGTCGGGATGGGATATATGTCCATTTCCTCTGAAAAAAACGGATTAAAGGCCCGGCAAACAGTTCTGGTACCCAGAGGAAAAACCGCGGAGGTAACGCGCCTGGAGCTTGAAAACGCCTCCGATGCGCCTAAGCAGGTTTCTGTGTACAGCTTCGTGGAATTCTGTCTTTGGGACGCTCAGGACGACAGCACGAATTTCCAAAGGAATTACGCGCTGGCGGAATTTGAATTTGAAAACGGCGGCGCGGTTCAATACCATAAATCGGAATATCGGGAACGCCGCAATCATTACGCTGTATACGCTGTCAATACGGATATTGATGGCTTTGATACGGACCGCGAAACCTTTGTCGGCCTGTATAATGGCTTTGACAGGCCGAACGCTGTATTTGAGGATCAGCCTCGCTGCTCCCAGGCCCACGGCTGGGCCCCCATCGGCAGCCATTGCATCAGGCGCACGCTGCAGCCGGGGGAAAGGGTATCCTTCATTTTCGTTCTTGGATATTGTGAAAATCCTGAGGATAAAAAATTCATTGCTCCCGGAGTCATCAATAAGGAGCCGGCGCATCAGCTTCTTTCCTCTTTCCAGACGGATGCCCAGTTTGAAGCTGCCATGAATGAACTGAAAACCTATTGGGATGGCCTTCTTGGCCGCTTTACCGTTCAGAGCGGAAATGATAAACTGGATCGGCAGGTGAACATCTGGAACCAATATCAGTGCATGGTCACCTTCAACATGAGCCGCAGCGCCAGTTATTTTGAAAGCGGCATTGGCCGCGGCATGGGGTTCAGAGATTGCAGCCAGGATTTGCTGGGCTTTGTACATCTGATTCCCGAACGGGCCAGGCAGCGCATATTGGACATTGCCTCCACACAATTCCCGGACGGCAGCGCCTATCATCAGTATCAGCCCCTGACCAAGCGGGGCAACATGGCCGTCGGCAGCGGCTTTAACGACGATCCACTTTGGCTGATTTATGGCGTAAACGCCTACATCAAAGAAACCGGCGATTTCGGCATTCTGGATGAAATGGTTGATTTTGACAATGATCCCAGCCTCGCTCAGCCGCTGCTGGAGCATTTGCGCCGCTCTTTCCGTTATATCGCAGAGCATAAGGGTCCCCATGGCCTGCCGCTGATTGGACGCGCGGACTGGAATGACTGCCTGAATTTGAACTGCTTCTCCGAGCATCCCGGTGAAAGCTTCCAAACGACCGGCCCCTCTGAAGGTCCTGTGGCAGAAAGCGTGTTCATTGCAGGCATGTATGTGGGCGTAGCTGATGATTATGCCGATTTGCTGGAGCGTAAAGGCGACAAAGCCGAAGCGGATTTTGTGCGCGCTGAAAAGAAGGCCATGACCGGGGCTGTAGAACAATTCGGCTGGGACGGCGAATGGTTCCTGCGAGCCTATGACGCGTATTCTCATAAAGTTGGCAGCTGTGAAAATGAGGAAGGAAAGATTTACATCGAGCCCCAGGGCATGTGCGTTATGGCCGGGATCGGCCTTGATAACGGCATGGCGCAGAAGGCTATGAACGCTACGGAAAAATATTTGCTGTTCCAATACGGCGTTGTGCTTTTGTGGCCGGCATACAGCAAGTATCACCTGGAGCTTGGCGAAATCAGCAGCTATCCTCAGGGCTTCAAAGAAAACGGCTCCGTATTCTGCCATAACAATCCCTGGATCATGATCGCTCAAACCAAACTGGGGCATGGCGATAAGGCGTTTGATCTGTATACTCGCATCGCTCCCGCTTGGGTGGAGGATCAAAAGCTGCACCGGGTGGAGCCTTATGTATACGCGCAGACGGTCAACGGCAAGGAAGCGCCGCTTCCTGGTGAAGCCCGCAACAGTTGGCTCACCGGTACGGCTGCCTGGAATTTTACGGCAATCAGTCAGGATATTCTGGGAATCAAGCCCGCCCTGGACGGACTTCAGATCGATCCGTGTCTGCCTGCCAGTCTGCCTGAAATCAGGGTACACCGTACCTTCCGCGATCATGATTACAATATCCTGATCCACAATAACGCTGGCGGAGAAAAAGGAAAAATCCGTCTGGAAGTGAACGGAAAAGCATTGGAAGGCCAGATTGTGCCCGCTGCTTCGGGAAAGGGCGAAACGATGGTGGAAGCCTGGATTGATTGATCCTTGATTGATAAAGAGCCTTCTGCGCTTCTCCGGAACAGATAGCGCAGAAGGCTGCCTGTTTTTTCGGAGGAAATGCATGGTAGATTTAAAAGAATTATCTGATATAGTCTATCGCAACAAACTGGAGAAAAACTTCAATGTAACGGACGTGGGCAAGGAAATCTGTTTTCTGCATGGAGAAGTGTCCGAGCTTTGGGATGCTTATATCCGAAAGCGTGGCAGCGTAGGCGACGAAATGGCGGATATCATGATCTATTTGCTTGGATTATCAAAAATACTGAATGTTGATCTTGAAAAGGAATTGATTCAAAAAATTGAAAAGAATCATCGCAGGGTATATAAAATGATTGACGGTGTGAATACCCGCATCAGCGATGGAGAAGAAAAGCTGCCATGAAGTACCAGGATATCAACGCAGCAGCTATACATTGAATAGGGATGAGGATGGGGCTGTGCGAAAATGAATATTCCCGACTGTATCGCTGCAAGAGCGGTCAAACCCTGAAAAAAGAGCCGGTGAATCAGCTCACCGGCTCTTAAAAGCAATGCAATCAGATACGATCCTTCAGGAACTGGACGGCCATTGCGATATCGGCAGTGGGATCATCGCCTACTTCGCGTTCAATGGTCAGGAATCCATGGAACCCTTCTTCCTCTAAAGCGCTCAGGTACTTATCCCACGGCACGCCGCCTTTGCCGAGAGGGAGCTCCAGATATGCGGGACCTTCTTCCGTTTGATTGTTGCCATGCATGGTTTCGGCGTAAATGTCTTCAGGATTGGTTTTCCGGCACATGATGCCGTCCTTGGCATGGGTATGAACGATGTAGGGCCCAAGATTATGCACAGCCTGCACGGGATCGTCTCCGGCCACCATCACCAGATTGGCGGGATCCAGATTGATGGAAACGCCCTTGGAATGCAGCCCATCCAGGAAAGTACGCAGGGTTTGGGAAAGCTCGGGGCCGGTTTCCACAGCAAAACGGGCTTCCATTTTATCCGCGTAAGCCGCCAATTCGCCGCATGCATCCTGAATGACAGCATAATGGGGGTTCTTAGGGTCCTTGGGAACGACGCCGATATGAGTGGTAACAATGTTGGTTTCCAACTCCTTGGCCAAATCCACAATCAGCTTGGAACGGCGAATCAATTCTGGATTCATCTCCGGATTGGCAAACCCATGGCCCAAATCGCCGCACAAAGCGGAAATGACCAAACCATTATCCTTGACCATCTTCAAGAAATCCTTGCGTTTTTGTCCAACCAGGTTTTCAGGCGCCATTTCTCCGCTGGTGGCATATACCTGAATCCCCTGAGCGCCCAGCTGACTGGTCAGCTTCAAAGCTTCAGGAAAGGGCTTACGGAAGGAATCGAGAATGATACCGATAGAAAATCTGCTCATGTTGAAACCTCCTGAAGAATTATGATATTGGATTTCATTTCTATTATAACGCATTTGGGGGTTCCAAACAATACCCGATTTCATTTTCTTTCACGTTTCTTTGACAAACTGCAATGCAGAAAAGATTGACATCGAAAACAGCGAAAGAACAGCAAAGCTTCTTGCTTCTCAACGGTAATAGAATTATAATAATTGCAATAAACGGAAAGGAAAGAAACGCTATGTATAAGCTTGGAATCATCGGCTGCGGCAATATGGGCGGCGCGATGCTGAAGCAGATTTTGACCGCAGGCTTTTTTTCTCCGGAAGAAGTGCTGGTGGCAGATAAGAATGAAAAGCTTCGGGAAGAAGTGAGGCAAAGATTCAATGTGCAGGCGACAGAAGACAATCAAAAAGCCGCCGGGTGTCCCTGGTTGTTATTGGCTGTCAAGCCGCAGTTTATTGCTGATGTCGGAGGAGAGATTGCCAATATTGTTTCGCCCGAATGCGTTATTCTGTCCATTGTGGCCGGTTATGAAATGAGAATGCTTCACAACCTGTTGAAAAATGAAAAGGCTCATATCATTCGTATTATGCCCAATACCCCCGCTATGGTTGGTGAGGGAGTCCTGGCGGCTTGCCGCGGAAAGTATGTAACAGATGATGAATGGAATTTTGCCTTGAAAATGCTATCCAGCATGGGGATTGCCGAAGCGGTAACGGAACAGCAAATGGATGCCGTCACAGGGCTCAGCGGTTCTTCTCCCGCTTTCGCTTTTCTGTTTATGGAAGCGCTGGCTGATGCGGGCGTGCGTGCGGGGCTTCCTCGTGCCTTGGCGCAGAAATTCGCTGCGCAGGTGCTGGTGGGCAGCGGAAAGCTGGCGCTGGAAACAGGCATGCATCCGGGTCAGTTAAAGGATATGGTCACATCCCCGGCAGGCACCACCATTGAGGGGGTAGCTGCGTTGGAAAAAAATGCGTTCCGCTATGCGGTAATAGAAGCTGTGAATGCCGCCGTTGAAAAATCCAAATCGCTCCATACATAAAACAGAGGCTGCCGCCTGGCAGCCCTTTTGATTACATGCGGAACCAGCAATAGGAGGATAAATCGAACACGTCCAGCGCGGTCATCCAAGTGCCGTCGGGAAGGATAAAATAATGATAATCCGTGTTTTGCACATGGATGTGGAAGGGCGTTTCATCCAGCGGTACGCCAATAATGGAAACCTGAACGCCGCCGTCCGTGGTAAGGCAATTTCCGAAATCCTCAGGATGTGAATCAATAAAGTTTTGAAAGCGTTCGCCGTAAAGCGGATGGAGGCCGCAGTGCGCAACCAACGGATAATCCAAATAAGGCGCAAGCGCGGGCTCTTCCGCTGCGGTAAACCCGAAATCCCGTAAAGTGCCGATATACATGGTGATGTGCCGATATGCGGAATATGGGTGCTTCATGGCAAACAAATCGCCGACCTGGAGCACATCCTTCATTGTTTCAAAGGCGGGCATTCGCTGGCCTTCCCGATGGGTGAACAGATGATTGTTTTTAAAATCAGAATAGTTGAGAATCATATCGTTCAAGGCAGGATGAGCAGGCAGCCCGCTTTGATGATAGATCCAGCGGGTATAGCCCACACAGTCAAAGCCGTTTACATAAACTTTTCCCTCTAAAAAGAATTCTGAATCCTGAAAACAGACCCGTTTCCAATAATCGGGATATTTATTGAACACGCCGCCGGCTTCTGTTCCGCCGAACAAGTAAGGAATGCCCAAATCAAACAAGGCGGAAACATGCGATCCGGTCAGTTCGTTATAACGAAGCAGAAAAATATTATCCTTTTCCAACGCTGAAAGAGCGGCGTCCAGCAAAGGGCTTTTTTCTATCTCTGCCTGCGCGGGCGTGCAGAAAAGCAAGAGCAGGGCGAGCAGCAGGATCATCACTTTTCTCATGAGGGCTCTTTTTCCTTTCTCAGCTTCAAGAAAAGGCCCTGCGAATAAGAAAAATGCAGGGCGCGTAAGAAATCAGAATTACATTCTGTACCAGCAGAAGGATGTAGAGCCTTCGATCTGCCGCAGGGTAAGCATATAATTGCCGTTGTCGATCAGGAAATAATCATAATCCGTGATCTGCACATGGGTATGGTAAGGCGCTTTGTCGGCAGGCACGCCCAAAATGGATACTTCAACTCCGCCGTTGGTGGTTTTGCACCGCCCATACAACTCGGGATTTTCCTGAATCAGCTTTTCAAAGCGTTCGCCGTAAAAGGGGCTGGGGCCGCAATGAATAACGAGCGGGTAATCCAGATAATCGGCCAAATCCGGCACTTCCTCGGCAGTAAAGCCATAATCCGAAAGCGTGCCGATGTACATCATGATATGGCGAGCGCCCTGCTTGGTATTCAGCAGATCGCCCACCTGCAGATAATCCTTCAATTCATTGTAAGGGGGCATCTTTTTGGCTTCGCTGGTCCATTCGGTGCCGCCGTTAAAAACATGGTGCTCCCTCTCGGAATGTTTCGTGCACATATCGTTCAGGCCCACATGCATAGGATAGCCGCATTGGACGTAAATCCAACGGGTAAAGCCGGAGCAGTCGAAACCGTAAATATAGAATTGCTCCGCACGATAGAATTTGGTGGTTTCCAGGCTTTTGCGCACTGCATAATTGGGATATTTGGAAATCAAATCGTCCTTATTCGTCAGCCGGGTGCCGGTATAATCGGTCTGCCGTCCGAAAAAATACGGAATGCCCAGTTCAAACAGAGATTTTACTTCCGCTCCGGTGATCTCATTGTATCGGCGCTGGAAAATATTATCCTGCTCAATGGCGGAAAAGGCCACGTCCAGCAGAGGATTTCTTTCCACTTCGGCAGAGGCAGCGGAAAAAGCGCTCATTATGATGATCGAAACCAGAAATAAGATACAGAAAAGCCTTTTCATTGGTAATTTCTCCTTTTTGCCATCGCATTGCGGTTCTGCGGGATTTGTAAGCGGCAGAACTTGGATATTATATCATAAGAATACACAGGAAGTCCATCCTTTTTCCAGCATTTCAACACTGAATATGTGTAAAAAATGAAGAAAAGCAAATTCAATGCTTGACAGAAGATGAAAAACCGGATATAATTACCCTTGCAATTCAAATTGCTTTGCCGGTGTGATGGAATGGCAGACGTGACGGACTCAAAATCCGTTGAGCTAATAACTCGTGTGGGTTCAAGTCCCACCGCCGGCATAAGAAAAGCCGCAGCGATGCGGCTTTTTTGCTGCGTATTTTTGCAAAATATGTGATCATTTGCTGGTATTTTGCCGAAATGTCGATTGACACAGCAGATACAGATACGTTATAATTGTAAAAATACTTTGGAGGAGGGGTTGGAAGAAATGCTTCAGAAAGTTGTTCGAGAAGGATTGACGTTTGACGATGTGCTGCTGGTGCCGCGCCGCAGCGAAGTGCTGCCCAGAGATGTATCGCTGGGAGTGCAGCTGACGCCCAAAATCAAATTGAACATTCCTGTGCTCTCCGCTGCCATGGATACCGTGACTGATTATCGTCTGGCCATTGCCATTGCCCGGGAAGGCGGCCTTGGCGTGATCCACAAGAACATGTCCATTGAAGAGCAAGCCTCTCAAGTGGATAAAGTAAAGCGCAGCGAACACGGCGTGATTACCGATCCTTTCTTCCTTTCTCCTCAACACCGTATTTCCGACGCTAAAGCGCTGATGGCCCGTTACCGTATCAGCGGCGTGCCCATTACCGAGGGCACCAAGCTGGTAGGGATCCTGACCAACCGCGATTTGCGCTTTGAAAAGGACGACAATCGTCTGATCGGTGAAGTGATGACCAGCAAGAACCTGATCACCGCGAAAGAAGGCACCACGCTGGATGAAGCGCAGGCCATTCTGGCGGAACACAGAATTGAAAAGCTTCCTATTGTGGATGCGCAGGGCAATTTGCGGGGCCTGATCACGATCAAAGATATAGAAAAGACAACCAAGTATCCCAACAGCGCCAAGGACGAGCATGGTCGTTTGCTGTGCGCCGCTGCCGTTGGCGTAAGTCACGATGTGATGGAGCGCATTGAAGCGCTTATCGCCGCCAAGGTGGATGTGATTTCCATTGATACGGCCCACGGGCACAGTCTGGGCGTATTGCACACCATCGAAAAAATCCGCAAAGCATACCCTGACATTCAGCTTTTTGCAGGCAATGTAGCCACTGCCGCCGCCACTCACGATCTCATCGCCGCGGGCGTTGACTGCGTGAAGGTGGGTATTGGCCCCGGCTCCATCTGCACCACCCGCGTGGTGGCCGGTATCGGCGTTCCGCAAATCACTGCTGTGGCCGATTGCGCGGAAGAAGCGGACAAGCATAATATCCCCATCATTTCCGACGGCGGCATCAAATATTCCGGCGATATCGCCAAAGCAATCGCGGCAGGAGCCAAAGCCGTTATGCTGGGCAGTTTGTTTGCCGGCACGGAAGAAGCGCCCGGGGAAATGGAAATCTACCAGGGCCGTTCCTTTAAAACCTACCGCGGCATGGGCTCCATGGCCGCTATGGCCAACGGCAGCAAGGACCGTTATTTCCAGGAAGACGCCAAAAAGCTGGTGCCTGAAGGCGTGGAAGGCCGCGTTCCCTACAAGGGCGCGCTGTCCGATACCGTGTTCCAGCTGATGGGCGGTCTGCGGGCCTCCATGGGCTACTGCGGCACGCCCACCATTGATGATCTTCGCCGGGAGGGGGAATTCATTAGAATCACCGGCGCCGGATTGACCGAAAGCCATCCCCACGACATTTATATCACCAAAGAAGCCCCCAACTATTCCAGAATGGATCATTAACAAACCCCTTTTCAATCCCGCTGCAGCTTCAAATAATGGCTGCGGCGGGATACTTTCGTTTTCATGCCGATTGCTTCATCCGATATCCGGCATGGATGCGACGAAGAAATATTTTGAATCCACGGGGAGGAAAACCCATGCCGTCGAGGCGCAGTCAGGGAATGCTGAAATTGATCCGAACGCATAAAAAATTTGCAAGCAGAATCGGCAATGATTTACTGTTGAAAATTGAACCACCCGTTCAGGCAGTGGCTCATCTTCATATGGAAGGTACAAGCGCGAAGCTGATCAGCGGCCTTCCTTTTCCCGCCCTGATGGTTTGCCCGGACAAAGCGGCAGCCGATGACGCTGTGATCCTCCATATGCATGGCGGTGCTTATGTGTCCGGCGGATTGCTGCAGTGCCGCGCTTTGATTGCTCCGATATGTTCTTCGTCCGGCCTGCGGGCTTTCACGTTTTCTTATCATCTGGCCCCCGAATATACGTATCCCGCTCAATTGGAGGATGCTTGGACGGCCTATCAATTTCTGAAAGAGCAAGGATACTCCGCAAAGAAAATCGCGCTTGTGGGGGAAAGCGCCGGAGGAAACCTTGCTCTGGCTTTGGCGCTTCGTATTCGGGAAATGGGGGAAGAAATGCCTGGCGCCATCGCGCTCCTATCGCCTTGGGTGGACTTGAAGCAGACCGGAGACAGCTATAAATCATTGAAAGATGTGGATGCGACGCTGGACGCGGAAGAATTGATGAAAAATGCTGTCGCTTTCGCAGGAGCTGATTACATGCTCGGTGATGCGCGTATTTCTCCCGTATACGCTGACTTTTCCGGATTTCCTCCAGTGCAGATTCATTGCGGCACGCATGAAATCCTGCTCAGCGACGCTGAGCTTTTAGAACATCAAATGCTGCGCTGTGGAGTAAAGGTGCAGCTTTTTCGGTGGGCCGGCATGTGCCATGTTTTTCAAGCGTTTGGTTTTGAGGAAAGCAAAGCGTCCAATCAGCAGATCGGATTGTTTTTGAAATCCCGTTTGCTTGGGGAAGGAGAAAAGAGATGCAGCAGGAAATATCTTGCGGAGCGGTAGTTTTCACAAATTTCGGCAATGAGCGCCGATTTGTGATCATCCGTGGGAAAAAAGGATTTTACGGTTTCCCGAAAGGCCATATGGAAGCCGGGGAAACGGAAAAAGAAACGGCCCTGCGGGAAATATGGGAAGAAACCGGGCTCCATGTGCAAATCATCGATGGTTTCCGCACAGAGGATGAACATCCGTTGATCCGGGAAGGGAAGCCGGATACGATGAAAAAAATCATCTATTTTACCGCGGTTTACAACGATCAGGAGCCCCGGGCGCAAGAGAGCGAAATCAGCGAAATCCGGCTTTGGACATACCATGAGGCTATGGAAGCCTTTCAGTTTGAAAGCAGCAAGCGGATATTGAATGAAGCTGCAGCATTTCTGAATGAGACAATGAGTCCGGGAGCAATCAAACAGTTGAAATAATGGAGAAAATTTGAAAAGAACCCATGTTAAGCCTGTGTTCATGCTTGCAATTCTTTTATTCCTATGGTATTATATAGGATAGTGCTTTGTGCTTTGCACGAAGTACAACCACGCCGAAGGGCGAATATGGAGGGTGTTCCTAATGGGCTACACGGTAGAAAAAATCTCTGGCAATCAAGTAAAAATCGCTTTTGAAATTGCTTCCGATAAATTTGACGAAGCGGTTCAGAAGGCTTACCTGAAGGTGCGCGGACGGGTGAACGTGCCCGGCTTCCGCAAGGGCAAGGCTCCCCGCAAGCTGATTGAAAGCATGTATGGCGAGAGCGTGTTTTATGATGATGCGTTCGATATTCTTTTTCCCGACGAATACGAAGCTGCCGTAAAAGAAAATGAACTGAAAGTGGTGGATCGGCCCGAAGTGGACGAAGTGAAGCAGATCGGCGTCGGCAAAGATTTGCAGTTTTCCATCAAAGTGTTCGTGCGTCCCGACGTGGAACTGGGCGATTACAAGGGCCTGAAAGCCACCAAGTACGTGCATAAGGTAACCGACGAAGAAATCGACAGCCGCATCAATCAGGACGTTGAAAAAGCTACCACCATGGCGGATGTGACGGACCGCGCTGTAGAAAATGGCGATACTGTGAATTTGAACTATGCCGGTACGGTGGACGGCGTTGCTTTCGAGGGCGGCACTGCTGAAAATCAAACGCTGGAAATCGGTTCCGGCCATTTCATTCCGGGCTTTGAAGAACAGATGATCGGTATGAACATCGGCGAGGAAAAGGATCTTCAGGTGAAATTCCCCGATGAATATCACGCTGAAAACCTGAAGGGCAAGGACGCCGTATTCCATGTGAAGGTAAACGGTATCCAGGCTAAGGTTGTTCCTGCTTTGGACGATGATTTTGCCGCGGATGTAAGCGAATATGATTCCTTCGATGAATACAAAAAGAACATCGTGAAAGAACTGACGGAACGCGCTCAGAAGAACGCGGATGTGCAGCTGGAAAATGATCTGGTTCAGCAGGCAGTGGATGCTTCCGACTGCGACATTCCCGATGCTATGATCGACGACGAAATCGAAATCATGCTGCGGGAAATGAAGCTGCGCATGATGTATCAGGGGCTGCGGTTTGAAGACTACATCAAGTATACCGGCCAGACCGAGGATCAGGTAAAGGAAATGTACCGCCCCGAAGCCAAGAACCGGGTAAAGATGCAGCTGGTTCTGGAAGCCATGGTGAAGGCTGAAAACGTGGAAGTTTCCGATGAAGACGTGGAAAAGGCCACTGCTGAAGAAGCGGAACGGTCCGGCCGTGACGTGGAAGAATTCAAGAAATCCCTGAATGACCGTCAGAAGGAATACCTGAAAGAAAATGCTGCCATCCGCAAGGTGGTGGATCTGATCGTTGCCAGCGCTCAGGTGGAAGAAAAAGAAGAAAGCGAACGCATTGATGCTTCCGAAACCATCAAAGCCGTGGAAGAAGCTGCTGAAGCCGCCGGCCTGGACGAAGATAAAGAATAATCATAAAGAATCCGTCATATCATATGAATGGTATGGAAGGAGGATAGGCGAATGTCTTTGATCCCTTATGTGGTGGAACAAACGGTACATGGTGAAAGATCGTATGATATATATTCCAGGCTGTTGAAGGACCGGGTGGTTTTTCTGGGAAGCGCGATTGACGATCAGGTAGCAAACGCGATTGTGGCGCAGCTGCTTTTCCTGGAAACTGACAACCCCGACGCTGATATCAACCTGTATATCAACAGTCCCGGCGGTTCCGTAACCGCCGGTATGGCGATCTACGATACCATGAACTATATCAAATGTCCAGTGCGTACTGTTTGCATTGGCATGGCAGCTTCCATGGGCGCATTCCTGCTGATGGCGGGCGAAAAAGGCAAGCGCCTTGCCCTGCCGAACAGCGAAGTGATGATTCATCAGCCCTCTGGCGGCGCTTCCGGCCAGGCGACGGATGTGACCATTCATGCGGAATGGCTGCTGCGCACAAAAAACAAGATGAACGGTTTGATGGCGCAGATGACCGGCCAGCCTCTGGATAAGATCGCGCACGACGTTGAACGCGACTATTTCATGACTGCCCAGGAAGCGCTTGAATACGGCATCATCGATGAAATCTATCAGCCCCGTCAAAAATAAGGAATAATTTAGGCAGCCGATTTAAGCCGCTGCTCATCGCGCGGATTGAATTCCGACACGGCGGGCAGCGGCTGAAGGCTATAAAGAGGTAAAAATGGCGAAAGATGATATGACTTCCCGGAAACTGCGTTGCTCCTTCTGCGGTAAAACCCAGGATCAAGTGCGCCGAATCATTGCCGGCCCGGGAGCATATATCTGCAATGAATGCATTGCGCTGTGTCAGGAAATTGTGGCGGACGATATGGATATGATGTCTTCCGCTCCTGGCTTGAATGAAATTCCTACCCCTTCCGAAATGAAAGAGGTGCTGGATGAATACGTCATTGGCCAGGAAAAAGCCAAGAGAACGCTCTGCGTTGCCGTATATAATCATTATAAACGGATCGGGGCGCCGGTTAAAAAGGATGGGGTAGAGCTTCAAAAATCCAATATCCTGATGATCGGTCCCACCGGCTGCGGAAAAACATATCTCGCTCAGTCCCTTGCTCGGATTTTGAATGTTCCCTTTGCGATCGTAGACGCCACCGCCCTTACGGAGGCGGGCTATGTGGGTGAAGATGTTGAAAACATTCTGCTTCGGCTGATTCAGGCTGCCGGAAACGATATTCAGGCGGCTCAGCGCGGTATCATTTACATTGATGAAATCGACAAGATCGCCAGGAAGGGAGAAAACGTTTCTATCACCCGTGATGTCAGCGGCGAAGGCGTGCAGCAGGCCCTGCTGAAAATCCTGGAAGGAACGCTTGCTAATGTGCCTCCCCAGGGAGGCAGAAAGCATCCGCATCAGGAATGCCTGCAAATTGATACCACCAATATTCTGTTCATTTGTGGAGGCGCTTTTGATGGCCTGTCCCGCATCATTGAACAGCGCATCGGAAAAAAGGCGCTGGGCTTTGGGGCAGATCCGAAGGGCAAGAAGCAGCAGAATGTGGGGGAAATCCTGCGGGAAATGCGGCCGGAGGATTTGCTGAAATTCGGTTTGATACCTGAATTTGTAGGCCGTCTTCCCGTCAGCGTTACGCTTGACGCGCTGGATGAAGAAGCGCTGGTTCGCATTTTGAAAGAGCCCCGGAATGCGCTTGTGAAGCAATATCAGAAATTGGTGGATTTGGATGGCGTTGAGCTCGTGTTTGAAGACGACGCACTGAAAACCATTGCTGCTAAAGCCATCGAACGCAAAAGCGGAGCCCGTGGATTGCGCGCCATCATTGAAGACGCATTGCTGGATACGCTGTTTGAGATTCCCGGCAGGAAAGATGTTCGCAAGTGCATCATCACCAAAGATGTGATTGAGAATGGTACCAAGCCTACGCTGGAATTAGGCGAAGCACCCAAGATTTCTCATCGTACACGACGCGCTAAAGTGCTGCCGGATGAACCCACCGCCAGTTGAATGATGTATGCCCGAAGTTCATACTTCGGGTATTTTTTTAGGGGAAATGTATATGGAGCAAAAGAAATTTTTGACTGTAATGGCTGTATTGGATGAAGAAACGCAGCTTTTGATGCATGGACTTCAGCAGCGCATTATTACTTCCGGAATGCTTGGGACACAAACGATGAATATTCCTTTCCATATTACGCTTGGCAGCTATTCCCCGGAATGTGAGAAAGCGTTGGTTTCAAGGATTGCGGAAATATCAGCAGACACAAAAGAAATCACGCTTTCATTTCCGCGTCTTCATACATTCGGACATACGGTTCTCTTTGCCGAACCAGCTGAAAACAGCGATTTGAATCATCTGCATTTATTTTTTGACAGCAATTATGGAAACGGGTTTCCTTGGGTACCCCATGCCACATTATTTTGCGGGCAAAACGATGAAGTGATCAAAGCTTTCTCATTGATCGAAAAACAGTTTCAGGCCTTTCAGGCAAAGATCACAGCCATCGAATTGGGACGTTTCTTCCCAGCGGAGTTTGTTTGCCGATATGATCTGAAAAAACACTGAAAAAAAAACATGGCCGCAAATCAGCAGCCATGTTCATTTTATTAAATAGTTAAGCAGCGTCAGCCTGTTCGGGTTCTTCGGTTTCTACCTCGGCGGGAGCTTCTTCTATGGTTCCTTCCGCAGGTGCTTCCTCCGTTTCAGCAGCAGGATCATTTTCCGTTTTTTCTTCAACAGCTTCTTCCTGCGCCGGAACCGCTTCTTCCGTAGAGGCTCCAATGGCTAAGTAAGGCAGATCGTAGCGAGCGGCTTCTTCGTTGGCGGCATTGTATACGAGAATCCGAATGGTATAAACACCGGCTTCCAATTGAAGCGCATCCAGTTTCAGATCGGCCACATTTTCAAATTCAGCAACAACTTTTTCTTCTGCATCCAGGATTACAGCGCTGGTTTTGGATACCTTTGCATTTTCCGCAGCCTGCAGCAGTTCATCCCGCTGAGCAGTGATGGCTGCCAGGTTTTCCTGAAGGGCTTCAAATTCGGCAGCCTGTTCCGCTGCGGCGTCTACCGCCGCCTGCAGGGCATCACGTTCGCTGGTCATTGCAGCCAAAGCATCCTGCGCCTGCTGCAGCTGTGCAGCGGCTTCTTCGGCGGAAGATGCCGTCTGAGCTTTCAAGGCGTCCAATTCGCTGGTTGCAGCAGCCAGAGCAGCTTTTGTTTCTTCCAGTTCAGCAGACGCGTCATTTTCATCTTTCGCTGCGCCGCCCAGAACATTCAACGCATCCTGAACCTGCTTGATGCCGGCAGTCAGCTGTTCGGAAGCGGTTTCTGCATTGGTTTGCAGTGTATCCCGTTCGGACGTAACCACAGAAAGGGCCTCAACAGCTTCCTGTACTTTTTGTTCCGCTTCCTGTACCTTTGTTTCCATGGTGATACGGCTGTTTTCTGCCAATTCCTGCGCTGTTTTAACGGCGATATCCGCTTCGTTCAGCTGCCGGGTAAGATCGGTTTTATCAGTTTCCAATTGTGCCACCTGATCAGACAAAGAATTGCGCTGGCCGACAAATACGGCGATCAGCACAACCGCAATTATTACAACAGGCAGAATGACCCAGATCGATTTTTTCACAGCTACTACACTCCTTTTGAGAAATATAAACTTATCTTTTTTATATATTCGCCGTTCCTTCCGGAAATCCTATGACGAAAATATAAAATAAATGTAAAAAAACTGCCCGGCATGAAAGCCGGGCAGCAATCAGAAGATTATTCTTCTTCTTCCTCGTCCTTCTGCGCGCTTTCGATGATCTTCTTAGCGGCGTCGGAAGGCATTTCCTCGTACCGTTCAAAGGCCATGGTGAAAGAGCCGCGGGCCTGTGTCATGGAGCGAAGGTCGGTAGCATATTTGAACATTTCGCCCATGGGAGCTTCGGCGGTAACGCGCTGCAAGCCGTCCACCTGATCCATACCCATGATGCGGCCGCGCCGCTTGTTCATATCGCCCATGATATCGCCCATGTATTCATCGGGAACAAACACTTCCACGTGCATGATGGGCTCCAGCAGCACGGGGCTGGCATCCATGCAGCCCTTCTTGTAGGCAATGCGGGCAGCGGTCTTGAACGCCATTTCAGAGGAGTCTACGGGGTGGTAGGAACCATCGTACAGCTTGGCATGGAGGCCCACCATGGGATAACCGGCCAGCACGCCCTTGCGGATGTTTTCACGCAGGCCCTTTTCAACGGCGGGGATAAAGTTGCGGGGCACGGCGCCGCCAACGACCGCGTCTTCAAACTCGAAGTCCACGTT
>JAEEGL010356413.1_pt1 | contig 19669 bp, 13 predicted proteins | sample 9134231 | NCBI WGS metagenome assembly JAEEGL01 (sample SAMN16246548, study PRJNA631951) | gut metagenome | biome: gut microbiome; feature: rumen; material: fiber-attached | host: Bos | place: Iran: Karaj | collected 2018-10 | reverse complement strand
ATCCCCAATCCCCAATCCCCATTATATTGATTATTGAAATTTAATTTTTTTATATAATAAAAGAAAAAAAAATATTAATAAATTAATAAAGGAAATTTGAATTCTTATTTTTATTATTTTATTAATTATATGAAAAATATTATAATTAATTATTAAGAAGATTAAATAAATAAATTAAAAAAAATTTTTATTAAATATCTTTTTCACCTGAATAACCTAAAAAAATTAATTATCTTTTTAAATAAATAACTTATTTTTATATAAATATAAACCAATTTACTTTTACTCACTTAAATATTTCATTTTTATTTTTATATAAGGTAATGAATTAAATATTTTATTTTCTGTTTTTTCTTTATTCATATAATTTCTAAAATAATAATAAAAGTTTTTGTAATGAGTAGTTTTATTATTATTATGTTCTTGACTTTTAATATCTTCAGAATATTTTTTTAATTTTGAATTCTTTAAAAAACTTTTGAAAGGTGTTATATTATTATTAATATTATAATATAAAAATTGTGAGGTATCATTTCTAAAAATTTTTTTTTTAAGAGTAGTTATTGTTCTTTTTCTTAATAAATCTAAATCAAATTTTGAATATTTTCCTAAAACTAATAATTTGTTTTTATTAAATTTTTCTTTTATTTCTTTTTTTTTATTTTGGAAAAAATTTTTATATATACTTATGTCAGCTTTAATAGGTGTTCTTGAAATTGAATTAGACATATCTATCAATGATTTATCGTTAAAAATACTTTTATATGAAGAACTAAAAATTATTTTTTGTTCAAAAGAACTTGAAAAAATATCACAAATTGGTCTTTTATTAAAAAATATTTTGTCTTTATTATTTTTTTTATTTTTAAATATTGTTTGAGTTGATGAATTAACCTTATTATTATAACTCATATCCCCAATCTTTAGAACATTTTTATTTTTTTTTTGATAAATCATTTATTATTAATTTTAAAAATAATAAAATTAAAAAATAAATTTATCAAATAAAAAAATGGAAAGTTTAGAAATGAATCAGACTTTAACATATCCAACTGATTATGATGATGGAACAATTGGAAATAAATTTGTAGAATATATTGATGAAGATATTGAGAAAAAATGTATTAATAAAGCAAAATCAGATAAAAATAAATTATCATTAAAGAAAGCATCATTTGAAATTTTTAATGGAATAATTCAAATTGATTTTATAGCAATTCCTATTATTTTTTTTTTAAATGGTTTTATTCCATCACTTTTAGTTATTTTATTTATTTATTTTTTACAAATGAATTCTTTAAGAAATATTTTAAATTGTAAAAAAATAACTTCAAGATATACTCTTACTGTTTATGGAAGATTATGTTTTAATTTAAGAGGAAAATATTTTGTTCAAATATTATTATTAATTAAACCAGTTATTATTTGTTGTATTTCTCTTTTAGTTTGTAATAAAATATTTATTAATTTATTCTATCTTTTTTTAGAATTTATAACAAGTAAACAATTTGTTAAAAGAGAAAATATAAGTTTATTATTAATTTCTGCTATTTCTTTTAGTTTATATTGGAAAGATAAAATAGTTAAAAAAGAAATATTTAAAATATTGTATAATATAACATTTGGAATTACAATAATTAACTCAATATTTTATTTATTATATTGTATATTAATGAAAAAAATAAATATGACAGAGTTTAATAATATTAATTTAGGAGAATTTAATTTTAATAATATTATTAAATCTATAGGAATTTGTTTATTTATTTTTTGTTATCAATCAAAAATTTTTAAAATTTATTTATCTTTAAGGAAAAGAAATAATATTGAAATGAAAAATTCAGTACATTTTGGAATTTTATCTTCAATTTTATTAATTTCATTAATTGGTTTTTCAAATTCTTTTAATATAAAAAATAATAATTTTGAAGACTTAATTGATAAGCTTTTTTATGATTATAATAATTACACATCAATTTTTTTGAAAATATTAGTTATTATTCAATTAGTTTTATTTATGATTTTATCTATTTTTTATCTTATTACTTCATCTATTTATTTGAAAAAAAAAATTAATTCATTAATAAAAGATTATGCAAATAAATATATTATAGAATTAGAACAAACAGATAGTGATAAAAAAATAAAAGAAGAAGAAATTGATAAAAGAATTTTAATTATTGATATAATTATCTTTTTCTTGTACATTATTATTACATTTTATTTTAAAAATATTAGTAATATTATTTATTTTATTGGGATTTTATGTTCAAATTGTTTGGCTATTTTATTGCCTTCATTTTTTTTCCTTTTTTTGAAAAAGGAAAAATTTTTTGGTTCAAAATATTTATTAGAAAAATTAAATTTAGTAATTGGCTTTTTCTTGATTATTTCTTCTGTTATATTATTTTTTTTAAACTTTAGAAATAAAGAAAAAATTAAAGTTAATCCAAAAAAGTAAATTAAAGGTATAAGATATTTATTTATTTAATAAACAAATTTAAAAAATTTTTATTTATTTTTTCCTTTTTAAATAATAAAAAAATATAATATTTTATGAAAAAATATTTGTTTGAGCAAAATTTTGTGATAAATATAAAACTTTTGAATTAACTTTTTGACTATTATATAATTTATTGTTATATGTATTTTTAAAATTATATGAAAAATAATTTTTTTCAGGTAATTTAATACTTAAATTTTTGAAACTATTAGTATTCATACCAGTACTTATCATATCATTTCCTTTTGTAAAAGTACATCCATAATTATTATATCTATTATATGTATAATTACTTAAAATATTTCTACTTATTGTTTCTTTTAAAAAATCTAAATCATTATTTATATTTATTATATTTTGTGATGTGTAGTTGGGATTTGATACAAAATTATTATAATTATTATTATAATTATAATTTAAATTATTTGAAATTGTATTTATATTAAAAAGATTAATTGGTTTTTCTATTGGAATTGTTGAACTTAAATAATCCATTTCTCTCATTACTTCGTTAATAGTATTAATAGTATTTGTATTATTAGAAGTAATTAAATTTTTATTATTCTGATTTGACAATAAAAGTTCCTTAAAATTATTTGAATTATTCTGATTTTCATTTTCTTCATGAAAACCTCCTGTTCTATCACTTTCCATAATAATTTATTTACATAATTTTTCAAATATTTAAATAAAATAATTAATTAAGTAAAATTAAAATTTAAAAAAATTTGTTTAAAAAATAAAATAATTTGAAAAAAATGAATATTAATCAAACATTATCAGTAATAAAAGAAAAATGTAATGATTTTTCAAATTTACCAAAAACTATGGAACAAAATATTAATAAGGAAGAATTAAAAAATTACTTATTAGAAACAATGAAAATAGAATTAATAATAATTAATAATTTTTTAGATTTAATATATGATGATAATGAAGAAGATAAAAACAATGTTCCAACAAATCATTTTTTAGAAAAATATATTTCCCTATTAAAAATTTTAGACACAAATGAAAGTGAAGAAGAAAATAAAGAAAAAAATCAAAAAGATAATTCAATAAATGAAGAAGAAATAAATAAAATTGAATTTGGAAGTCCAATTAGAGATAATTTAATAAATAAATATGAAGATGATAATTCAATTGATCCAAGTGAATTATTTAAAGAAATGAATTTTAAAAATAATTATGAAAATAATTTCGAAAATAAAAATTTTAATTCTATAATAAGACCATCTAATAATTTTAATTTTGGTACTTTAAAAAATTTAAAAATAACAGAAGATATAATTAAAAAAGAAATAGCTCAAAAAAAAAATAGTGATGATAAAAAGAAAAATGAAAAATATAAAAAAATGACAAAAAATAAATCAAATACTAATATTTTAAATAATATAATTCATAATCAAAGACATTTATCAATAAAACAAAAATTACAAGATGTATTTTTCCAAATTCATAAACCAAGTGATATAAAAAGATATAATATTCATCCTGTTTTTAATTCAAAAAATTATAATTCAACTCAAAATATAATAAATAATAATAAAAAATTCATTCCAAGTCCAAGAAAAGTTGATAATGATTTTTTTATACAAATAAACAATAAAATTAATATTTTAAATCATCATTCCCCTTCAAAAAAAAATAATATGAATTTATATAATAATTCAAATAATAATTTTAAAAAAATAAATTATAGAAATGATGAAATAAATCAAAAATTAAAAGGATTAAATGATATTTTATTTTCTAAAGATATAATAAAAATAAATAAAGGCAATTTATTAAATTCAGATGATTTTTATACTTTAGAAGATAAAATAAATCAATTTGAAAAAAGGAAATATGAAATTAAAAGGAAACAAAATAAAATTACAAATATAATATTAGATGAAAAAAAAGAAAATGAAATTGAAAAATAAAAAAAATTATATTAAAGTTAATAATAAATTATTTCAATATTTAATTATTATTATTCTTATTAATTGTTTTATTAATATCTCCAATTAATTTTACATTTGCTTTATCATTCATATTAAAATTTGCTTCTATATTCTTAATAATATTATTTACTGCTTTTTTTGCAGGTTCTGTTAATTTTTTTGCCTCTTTTTCGCTTTTCATATTTATTATATCATAATTATTATTATTTTTATTATTATTATCTTTATATACATTTTGTTTCTTAAGTTCTTTTATTTCATTTTCTAAATCAAAAATGATTTTTTGTTCTTTTAATCTATCACTTTTTCTTTCTTCTAATTCTTTTGATACATTAATTAATTCTTCACTTATAATATTTAATTCATCATCTTTACCTTTTAATAATAAATTATATTCAATTTGTTTAGTTTCTAAAATATTATTAATTTTATTTGTAAAATCTTGAAATTGAGATAGTATTTCTTGTTCAATATTATTATTTTGTTCAATTTTATTCTCATTATTATTATTTTTATGATTATTTTGTATAGTTTCTTGTAATTTTTTCAAACTCTCCTCAATATTTGAATTTACATCATCATAATTTTTACTTAATTCAAAAACTTGAGATTGAAAAGCTTTTAATTTTTGATTTTCTTTATAAATCTTTAATAGGAAATTTTGTAATTCTTCTCTAGTTAAAATCGTATATTTTGAATTTTTTGAATTATCAAATATAGTAATGATTGGATTATTCCCAGAAACATTAATATTAATATTTGAAGTATTAAAAATTGAAACTGACTTTTTTGTTGCATTTAATGACATATTTTGATTATTTGATATTGTACTTATATTTGAATTATTTGTATTCATCATTTTTTGTTTTTGAGATTGATTTTGTAGCATTTTTTCAAGTTTTAATAAATATTTTGTTAAATTTTCCTTTTCTTTTTCCATTTTATTTTGTAAATCCATTTGTGTATCAAAATCTTTTTGTAATTGAGAAATTTTACTTTTATATTTCTCAATTTCATATCTATAATTCATATTTTTCATATTTAAACTTTTAACTTTTTCTAAAAGTGATTCTATATCATCATCAGTATATTCTTTTCCATTTATTTTCCTAGTAGATTCTTTTATTTCTTCTGATTTAACTATTGATCTTTGTAATAAATTATCTAATTCTGGATTTTCTAATTTTCCTTCATTTTCTTTTCTTTTTTTATCGATTACATTCCTTTTTTCATATTCTTTTGAACTTTTTCTTTCTATTCTTTCAATTTTTGGTTTTCTATTTGATTTAAATTTTAATTCTCTTTCATCTTGTTCATAATTATCATCTCTGCCTGATAATATTTTTTCTTTGTAATTATTTCTATCATAATGATTTGGTGTTATCAAGTTTTCTATTTTTTTAATATAATCATCTAACATTTTTCAATTATAATTTTATTTATAATTATTTTTATAAAAAATTTATTATTTATATTTTTTATTAATTTATTTTTCAATTAAAGAAAGTTTAATTGCTTCTTGAATATTTCTTTCTTCAATTTGATTTTGAATTAATGAATAATAATTATATTGAGCGTAATTAAAATTATTTAAATATGCAAATTTGTCAACTGGTTCACCATATTTTAATTCATGTAAATCATATTTTTTATAATTTATATCATCAAAATCATCTGGTTCAAAATATTTTTTTTGTTTTTTCTTTTTTTTATTATAATTTTTTTTTTGTATTCTCTCAGTATCATTATTATTTTTTCCATTATTTTTCTTTTTATTATTTGAATATTCAATTTTTATATTATCATCTTTTTTAATTATATTTTCATTTTCTATTTGAAACAAATTTTTTTCTTTTATTTTATTTTCATTATTATTATTTTCTTCAATTAAATTTTCATTTTTCTCAATATCTAAATCATTTATTTTTTTTTCAATATTATCAATATTTAATTCAACAAAATTTCCTTTTTTATTTCCTTTTTTTTTCTTATTTTTTTTATTTTTAACAGGAGTTACAACATTTTGAAAATTTAAATCATTATTATTTAAAGAATTAATATAATTCAAATGTGCTTTTTTTTCCATTTTTTCAATTTCTTTAATTCTTTTTTTATTTTCTTTCTCAATTTTTTCATCATTAATAACAATTTTTTTATTTAACATTTCATCATCTGGTGAAGTACAACCAATTTTTTTATGATTAATTAAATCTTTCATTTGAATTAATTGTTTACAAATATTACATAATTCGGTTTTTGATCCACAAACATATTCATGTTCAGTTAAATCAATTTTATTTATTAACATTTTACAATATTTACATTCAATCATTTGATAATCACATTTATTTGAATGAAATTTTATTTCTTCATTTGAAAATTTTCTTTTACAAAATTCACATTCTTTATCATTGTGAAATTCATTATTATGATCTTCTATATCTTCTATATTAATTGGTTTATTACATTTTTCACATTTTTTTATATTTATTTGACACATTCTTTCATGGAGAATAAAAGTTTTTATTGGAATCTGTTCTTCACAATTTGTACATAATTTTGTTTCTTCTTGATTTATCATTTTTTATTTTTTCTTTTTTCTTCCTTTTTTAAGACAATTAATTTTAAGTTAAATTAAAATATTTTTTTTACAATATGTATTAAAATAGATTTTTTAATTTATTTTTTTTTTTTGAATGTCTTTTTTAATTAATTTAGTTAAAATTTCCATCAAATAACAATTTTTTTATTTATAATTTTCATAATGAAAAAATAAATAATATTTAATATAAATAAATAAAACATATTATTAATCATTCATTAATGAAATTTTTAAATAATAAGTAGCAGTACAATGATTTAATTCATCATTCATTAATGATTCAATAATATAATTTCTATTATAACCAAAATCTTCAACAAATTTTAAAGCATTTTCATCAATATGAAATGAATTTTTATTTTTATTATTTTTAATTTTTTTTTCATTATTTTTTTCATCATCAATTTGATTTTCTTCTTTATTTAATTCATTACTTTTTATAATATTTTCAACATTATTAGAATTATTATTTTCTTTTTTTTCTTCTTCAATTGAATTATTTAAAGATCTCATTAATTTATTTCCTTTATTATCATTTCTAACAAATCCTTGATCAACATCAGCATTATATTTAACTTCATAATTTAAATTTAATTCCTTAACTTTTAAATTAAATTTCATAATATTATCTTTAATAATTAAATCAGAATAATAAATATCTTCATCATCATTAGGTTTAATTTTACTATTATTAGGAGTAATTATAATAGAATTCATATATTGATTACTATTATCAAATTCACTTTCTAAATTTTTATAAGTAAAATCTTCAATTAAATTTTCTTTATTACAAACTCTATAATCAGAATTTAATTTCCCATAAATAATTTTTTCTGCTTTAGTAAACAAATCAAAATCACAATTATTTTTTTTATAATCTTTAAACCAAACATGATTTAAAATATCATCTAAACTAAATCTTTTAATTGGATTAACTTCTAAAATTTTTTTAATTAAATCATTACATTCATTACTAATATTATCAATAAGAGGAAAATTTCCTAATATAATATTATTATTTAATTCATAATCATTATCTCCTTTAAAAGGAAGAAAGCCACTTAACATAAAATATAAAACAACACCAGAAGACCAAATATCACTTTTATAAGGATCAAAGGGTTTTCCTAATAAAACTTCTGGTGAAATATATGCAGGAGTTCCACAAGTTTCATTTATTAAATTACCTTTATTTATTTCTTTTCCAACACCAAAATCACATATTTTAATTTCATTATTTAATGTTAATAATATATTATGTGGTTTTATATCTCTGTGTACAATATTTTTTGAATGAATGTATTTTATTGTTTCTATTAATTGTTTAAATATATTTTTAGATTGATTTTCTGTTAATTTTGTCATTTTTTTCACTGATTGAAGTAAATTTCCTCCTATTATATTTTCCATTACTATAAATGTGTATTTTTTATTTTCAAATGTTTCAAATAATCTTACTATATTTTTATGTCCTCTTAATTTTTTCATTAATTTTATTTCATATAATATATTTTTTTTTGAGAATACTCCTTTTTTTTTATTTATTGATTTTATTGCTACTATTCTTCCACTTAATATATGAAGAGATATGTTTACTTTACCAAATGCACCGTGTCCGATACTTCTTCCTATTTTGTAATAGTCTAATGTTGTTTCTGGATATTTTTTAAAGTTATTTTCGAGTCCGTAATTATATATTTTTTCTGATAATTTTTTACTTTCATTTTTGTAGTAATTGTAATCTTTATATGAAGATATTGATATTGAAAGTGAGTTTTCTTCTTTTTCTTTTTCATTTTCTTTTTCTTTTTCTTTTTCTTTTTTTTTCTTTTTTGGGTCTATTTTTTTTATTTTTGATATATCATATAATAATGATTGAGTTATTGGTTTTTTATTTTTACTTTTTTTATTTTTTTTATCTTTTGTTTCAATTTTAGTTAAAGTGGAACTTAAACCATGAATATTTAGACTATTATTTTTTATAAATTTGTTATTTATTTTATTTACTATTTTTGTATTATTATTTCCAGTTAAACCTTTTCTTTTTAAATGAATGTTGTAATTAAACATATTATTATTTTTTGTATTATTAATAGTTTCTTTTTTTATATTTTTATTCTTTGTTGTTAACTCACTTTTACTTTTTGATTCATTTTTACTTGTATTATGTGATAAATTGACTGGATGAATATTATTATGTGCTAAATTTATATTAATTTTTTCATAATAATATTTATTATATTTTCTTGAATTTTGCGAATTTTCATTTTTCCTTTTTTCTACTTTTTTTTTATTATTATTATTTTTTATTTCATCATTATTTTTTTGATAATAAGATTTACTTAACTTTGAACTTTTTTCACTTTTTTCATTATGAGATGTATTATTATTTATAGTTTGAGTTGTTAAATTTAAATTAATTGAATATTTATTTAATAAACCTTTATTATTTCCCATTGTAGGAATTCCAATATTTTTAACTCTTGTAATTGAAGTAGATTTGCTTTTAATATTTGATTGTTTTGTATTTGATTGTGAAGAAATAGGAACAACATTATTTTTTTTAATTTGATTCTTTTCATTTGAAGGTTTTCTTGATTGATTTGCAGTTTTATATGAACTTATATGTATTTTTTTCATTATATTATTTAAATATTTTAAATCAACTTGAGATGATTTATTATTTGAAAATGAAGATGATGTTTTAATATTATTATAATGAATCCATTTTCCATTTGTAGATTTTTTTAAACAAATATTTGTTATTTGATTCCTATGTTTATTCTTTTTTATTATTTCATCTTTTGGTTTTAAAATATTGTTATACATTATTGTTGTATTTGAGGAATTATAATTTGAATTATAATTTTTATTTGAATTCATTTTAGTTCTTGAATTGTTATTATTATATGATATATTTTTATCTTTTTCATTACTTTTTGATTTACTTTTTGTTTTACTGTAATTTGTTTCATTTAATTGTCTTGAATTTATATTTAAAACAATAGTTTGTGTTGCTCCTTCTATTTTTTTTATATTATTATTGTTATTATGAACTCTTTTATTATTATTATTTAATAAAGGTTTATTTGATTTATTTATACTTTTATTCATCATTTTATAATTTAATTTGGCTTTTGAAATATTATATTTATAAATAGGTAATTTTATCAAATTGTTATTTTGATTATTTAAATTTGAATTGTTTGTAAAAGAACAATTTGAATTGTTCATTTGATTTTTAATTAATTAATATTTTTTAAAAAATATTTTGAATTTAAGATTAATAATTATTTATTAGAATTTCTTTTAAAATTAAATTTGATTAAATGTCACAAGGTCATTATAATTTAAATAATAATGATAATAATGAAATTGATGATATAGATAACGATGATGAACAAACAATTTCACATCAATTTTTTGAATATGGAGCTCATTTTAAATATGAAAACTTATATAAAAAATTAAAAGAATTAAAAAAAAACTCTGATAATATGAATCATTTAAATATTAATCGTAATCAATCAAATAATCCAAATAGAATTCCTCCAAGATCAAGAAATATTCAATTAAATAATCAAATTCGTTCAATTAATATTTATTTTAAAGATAAAAGTAAAAATAAAAATGGTAATAATCCATATAATTTAAAAACAAGAACAAATAAAACTTCAATTTTTCCTAAAACAGAAGGAATTAAACATAAATTAAATTATCAAATTGAAAAAAATTCTAAAGGAGAAAATATAAAGAAAGAAAATAATAATATTAAATTAAATAATGAAAAAAGACAAAAAAATAAAAGTAAAGATAATATTAATAATAAAAAAATTGAAGCCAAATCAACAAGTCATCCAAAAAGAACAAATTTAGTTACTTTTTCTAATTTATTTAAAAATAAAGATAAAAAAAACTCTAACTCTAATACTAAATCATTAAGTAAAAATGAGAAAACAAGAAATAATAATAAAGAAACAATAAATATTATAACTAAAAATAAAAATATAAATAAAAGAATTAAATGTAATTTTCAACATTTGAATAATGTTAATAAAAATATTAATAATAAAAAAGCACATTCTACTTCACAAAATAAAAATAAAAATTTAAAATTAAGTTATGGAAAAATAAATAATATAAATCAAAAAAATCAAATTGCAGTTACTACTTCAAAATGTATAAAAACAATTGCAAAAAGTCATATTGATCTTTTTTCAAAAAATAAATCAAATAAAAATAGTAAAAGTAAAGATAATAATAAATCAACCTCAAATGATAAAAATAAAAATAAAATATATAATAAAATTGAAAAGAGTAGAAATAATATTAACATTTTAAATAATGGTAAAAATAAAGATAATCACACATATAGTTGTATTAAAAAAAATAAACTTCAACCTCAAACTCGTTCAATAAGTAAACAAAGAGAAATAAATTCAAGAAGTAATTCTAAATCAAATTCAAAATATGATGGTAATAAAATTAGTAAAGATTTATTAAAAAATAAAAATTTAAAACATCAATTAAAATATTCTTCACCAAATTATTATATTAATACATCTATTAATAAAACAAATTCAAGTTTAATAAAAAATAAAATTGCAACTCCTAATGTTACTGTTTTTTTAGATAGTAATATTCAATATAATGAAAAAAAGAAAAATGAATTAATAAAAAGTATTAATGGAAATATGAATAGTATTAATTGTAGATGTAATAATACATCATTAAATAAAAATAATAATAATTGTCCTTCAATTAAAAAGAGAAAACAAATTGATTTAATAAAAAAAAATACAAAAAATAATTCAATTAAAAAAAAAGTTATTACTTCATCTAATACAAATATAAATAGTACATTTAATAGTAGTATTAATAAATCATTGAATCATATGTATAAAAATAAAGTAAATCATATTAAAAAAAATGAATTATTATGTTTATTTGATAATTTAAAAGATAATAAAATAAAAAGAATTCAACTTTCAAATAATAATTACAATAATAATAGTTCAAAAGAAAAGAACTTAAAATTAATAGATATAATGAATAAAGATTACAAAAATAAATTAAATTTAATATCAAATAAAATTTAATAAAAATAAATAATCATTTTTTTAATATATAATAATTAAATAATTAAATTAATCTTTTTTTTTTTACTTTTTATTCCAATTTTTTTTTTTTTTTTATCATTCAAAAAATGTTTGGAAAATATAAAGGAATATTTAGTGTTATTGGAGCAATATTCCAACAATTAACATTATTTTCATTATTTTCCTTTGCAAACATTTGTACAAATATAGGCAAAAAGACAGACGCGGATACAAAAGTTTCATTTTTTTTAAATCCAATAACAAATATTTACATGTGTATATTTTGTTTTATCGGAGGATTTTCAGAAAGACATTTAGGAATTCACATAACAATAATAATAAGTGGAATAACAATATCATTAGGTAGTTTTTTATTAATAATATCATCAAATATTTATTTAGATTTCGCAATTACAATATTATATGGATTTGGTTTTGGAATTTCAATGACTGCTGCAGTAGGAAATGCTTGTAAATATTATCCTAATATCAGAGGATTAATTACTGCAATTTGTGGTGGAATTGGTGGAAATATAGGTTCTGCTTTATGTAATTATATGAATTCAATTTATGGAGAAGATTGTGATAAATATCTTAAGTTTCATATTATTTTTATTCTTTCTGGTAGTTTTCTTGCTGTTATTTTTATTACTGTTTATAAAGAAGAACAAAAACAAAATGCTATAAATACTAATTCGAATAATTTAGAATCAGAAAATGAAAATAATAATGAGAATGTTGATAAGGAAAATGAATTAACAAATTCAAATGAAGAAACAAATAATGAAAATAAAAAAGAAAATAAAGAAATACCATTAACTGTTATATTAAAACATTCTAGAGTATATTATATACTTTTATTATTCTTTTGTTGTTGTTTTGTTCAAGGATTCATAATGACAGTTGGATTTGAATTTGGAGTTAATGTTGTAAAAGATATTAATCATTCAAAAATGGGAATAATATTTACAATAATGTCTCTTACTGGATGCGTTGCTGGTCCAATTTGGGGTCATATACATGATAAATTACAGTTTCAAAAAACTTTAATGTTAGTTAATATTATATCAATGATTAATTCTGGTTTAATTATTTTTACTAAAAAACATTTTGTTGCTTATGCTTTTTCTATTGTTATTAATGGGAATTTAAATACTGGTGCTTTTGCTATGATTTTCCCTCATGTTAGTAGAGTTTTTGGATTTAAGTATGCTGGGGATTTATATGCTGTTGTTGTCTTCTCTACTGGAATAAGTACTTTAATTGGTTCTGTTATTTTATATATTATTTATACTAGTCTTAATTCTTGTATTATTGTATTTTTTATTGGAGCTGGTATAAATATCATTGGATTTGTTTTATGTTTTTTCGAAAATGACGATATATTTAAAGTTTAATTATAGTTTTATATATTTTAGTCTATCATTAGTTAATTATATTTTAAATGGAATAGTAGATATTTGATTATTAATTTTTATTTTTTAATTATGTTTTAATATAATTTTTATTTTTTGATTCTAAATAAACTAATTTAAATTATTAAATAATAAAATCTATTAAAGAAAATTTTAAAAAAAATTAAAATAATTTTTATATATATTAAATAAAAATATATGTTAATAAATAAAATGAAAAATAAAAGATTAAAGAGGTATTAAAAATTATTTTATATTTTGATTTTTAAATTTAATTAATTTTTATATAATATTTGAAAATATATAATAAAAAATTATATATTAAGAAGATTAAAAATTCCTGATTTCTCTAATTGATTCTTAAAAGATAATATTTCATTAGAATTCATACCACCATTATGTCCACAAGTTAATGAAATAAGATTTCCCCTTCCTAAAGAAAGCAAAATTTTTTCATATTGATAAAAATTTTTTTCAAATAAAGAATCTTTAAAATTAGTTTCATTCTCAATTTCTAAAGTTGATTGTTCAAATGAATGATCATCTGGTATTAATTCCATTTCAAAAGGTATATTTTTCCTATTAATATTTATTTCAATTAATTTCATATTAATTACAATTTTATTTAAATAACTTTGAAGTTTAATTAAATCTTTAATTATAGTTTTTTCTTTTATTGGAATTATTTCTTGTGAATTTATAATATCATCTAAATTTTCAATTGCTTCTTTTATAAAATCTTCTTTTCCTTCTGTTGAATAATAATAAACATTATTATTTTCATAATGTTTAAATCCAAAAATTAAGAAATTATTAAAAAAATTTGTTACAAATAATATTTTTTTTCTTTTATCTTCAATATCAAAAAGTCTTTCTAAAGAATCTCCAGCAGCTTCAAATTTTTCAAAAAAATGTCCTATTTTATTTTTTAAAAATTCAATTGCTTGAATATTTAAAGGATTATCTTCTAAATTTAAATAATGAGATGGATTTTTTTTTTTTAAAAATTTCATTTTTAACTTTTCAAATAAACTTATATCCCTTTTTAAATTATCATTATTAATTCTTTCACTTATATCAATTAAACAATCATTAAAATCATGTACTTCAAATTCATTATCAAATAATAAATTTAAAGAATTTTCTTCAGAATAAAAATTATCTTTTTCTTCATTATTATTATCTTTTAATGAATTATCATTTAAAATTAATTTAACTTCACTACTTTTTTCTTTTTTTTTAATAAGAAAATTCCTAATAAAATAATCAGAAACAAGACTTTTTAAAGAACCGCATTCTCTAACAATAGTATCTTTAGGATCATTTAAAATAATTTTATATCCTTTACATTTAATAAAATTATCAATAGTCCTTGTTTCAGGAAAGCATATAAATTTAAAAAAATAAAATAAAATATTTCCCATAAAATAATCTTTAGCAATAAAATCAATTTGACCAAAATTTCTATCACTAATTAATAAACAAATATCAGGTTTACTATAAGCTAAATAACAAGCAGGAATACCTCCGACTGAAATTCCATGAACTCCAATTTTTCCATATTTTTTTAATGAAATTATTTCATCATATAATTCAATAATATCATTTTTAATATTATTTATTGTTACTTTTCCTGTGCTATAACCATAACCTCGATAATTCCATAATAAAATATCTATTCCTTTATTTAAGTAATGATTTAATTTTAAATTTTTACAAAAATATTGATATGGTGAACCATTTGGACTACATATTATTATTAAGTTTTTCTTTTTATTTTCTATTATTTTTTCTGAGTTTATTATTATATAATCTATTAATGTATTATCTTTTGTTTTTAATTGTTTTTCTTCTATATTATATATTCTTGAAATTTCTATTTGCCATTGATTTAATGAACCTAATAAATCATTTGTAAAAAAGTTTTTATATGCCTTGTAACTGTACCATGGAATTTCATAATTCATAAATATTGATAATATATCAATTAATTCTTTTATTAAATCAAATACTTTATCAAAATTATTTTCAAAAATTGTTTGAATTTCATATGGTAATATTACTACAGAATCAATTGGTTGTTCTCCTTTTTTTTGTATTTCTGTTGATAATTTTTCTAATATTTTTAATTTATCCATTTCTTTCTTTAATGATATTAAATAATTATAAAATATATCTTGATTATCTGAAAGTTGGTTATATTTATTTTTCATTTTTGCAAAAACATCAATAAAATGATTTACATTATCCATACAAGTTTCAATATCAATATCAATTCTTATTAATTTTGAATAAGTTTTTTCAATATTATTATCTGATAAAGATAAAAGTGATCTTAACATTATACTTAATGATCTTTCAAAAATTAAAGCTTGATTTACACCTATTACATATTTATTATGTCTATCAATAAATGATACTTGTCCTATAAAAAGTAATTGATATACTATATATCTTATTGTTAAAAGATGAATACATATCATTATTATAAAAGTTAAAGGCCAATAATATACTATAAATGAAATTATGTAATATAATATTTTTTCTATGTAATATAAAATTGTCAAAATTCCAAAAATTATGAAAAGTATAATTAATTTCCTTATTTTTGAATTATTTTGTTTATTATTATTATCTTCTTCAATTTCATCTATTTTATCCATTGATAAATATAAATAAATAATTAAATAAATATTTATTAAAAATATATTTTTAAAAAATTTATTATTTTATATTTAAAAATATTAATGAACAAAGAAGAAGATTCTTTAATTTATTTCTTAAAAAATAAATTTTATAATCGAATAAAAAGAATGAATAATGATATTAATTTCAATAATAAAATAGAAGATAGTAAATCTACTCAAGATGATATATCAAATGATTTCAAAAATGATAAAACTTATTATAATAAATCTTGTTTTATTAATAATAAAAAAAAATTATATAATAAAAATAATTTCGAAACTAAAAGTATTAGTCATTTTGAAATTTCAAATTTATTTAAAGCTATTGATAATTCTTATATTAATTTAGGAAAGATAAATAAAAAAAATCAAATATTTTGTAGATCAAAATCGCAAAATTATTTTTCTGATTCTTTGACTAGAGATAAAAATGATAAAGGGAGAAAAAAAAAACGTGATAAAACTCAAAAATATGAACATTGGGAAAATCCTTTTTTCATGAATTTAAATGAACAATTATATAATTTTTCTCATAAATTTTTTTACAAATATAAACAAGTTAAAGAGAAAAAAAATGAAATGAGTTTAAAAAATTATCAAGATCAATTAATTAAAATAAGTTCATTAAATTTTCCAAAACTTACTATTAATAAATTGTCTTATAATTTCAAAAAACTAAGAAATAAATATTATGTAAAAATAGAAGAAAGTAAAAACTTTATAAAAAATATTGAAGAAAAAGAAAAAAATATTTATAAAAATATTTTACAAAATCAAGATAAATATATTAAATTATTAGGTAAATATAAATCATTCAAATGTGATTTACCTAAAATCGAAATGAAAACAATATTAAAAAATTAGATGTGTTTATATTATAAAATGTTTTTATTAGGATTTAATTTATAAATATATTATTTGTATCATCAAAATGTGATTTATAAAATATCTCAATTGAATCATTTTATATAAATAAAGTTTTAGTTAATTATTTTATGGAATGAATATAATTATAATTTTGATATATAAATTTTATTATCATTTTAATAACATCAAAGGGATTATTAAAATTTGTTTAAATATATAAAAAATATTATAAATATAAAATATATATTGTTTAATTATTTATTCAATTATCTGATTAATAGATATTTATTGTTTTATTTCAATAATTTAATAATTATTATTTAATAGTATGGATAATTATTCAGACTTTTATTTAATATTAAATAATCAACAATTATCAATGACAATTAAAATGAAAAATTTTATTTTTATTTTATAAAATATTATTAATAAAAAAATTAGATTATATTAATAGATATATATCAATAAAAATTTTAAAAATAAAACATAAAATTTATTATCATTTAATCCATTATTAAACATTAAAATTAAAAAATATCTAAATTTAATATCAAACAAACCACACATAAACATCTAAAAAAAATAATAAAAAAAAAGATTATATATAAATATTTCAATAAATGGGAATTTTTAAATTTATTATTCCTAATATTTTTTCTATCCTCAGACTCAAATAAAATAATAATATAATTATTGAAACCTAACATATATAATCAACAAATAAATAATTTAATATTATTATCAGTTAAATATAAATTATTTTATAAGTTATAGGTTACTAATATCTAAAAATAGATAAAAGTAATATTAAGAAAATATATTATAATAAATATGTAAAATAAATTTTTAGATTGTTGTTTTTTTTAAATTTTCTATTTTGAGATTTATATTTTTTATTTGAATGATAAGAATTAAAATTTGTTTTATAGTTTTATATTTTTAAATAATTATAATTTTTAAAATTTTATTTATTATATTTTTAAAATGAAAAAAATAATAATTATAATACTTTCATTAATAATACTTATTATATCATTTATAACATATAAAGAATTAGAATTTAACATTGAATCAATAGAATTACCAAAAAAATATAATGCAAAATGTTTAAATGGTTCACCATATAAATTTCAATATATAAAAGGTTTTAATGAAGGAATAAACAATTTTATAATTTTCTTTGAAGGAGGAGGATATTGTGGTTCTGAATTACGTCCAACAACAACAATAGAATCATGTAGAAAAAGAGCATTAACTTCAAAAGGTAAAAATACTTTATTTCCTTTTTTTACTTTATCTCGTTTTATGAAATTTTTCTCAAGTAAAAAATTAAATAATCCAATATTTTATAATTGGAATAAAGTAATAATAAAATATTGTGATGGAATGGGTCATTTAAGTAATAAAGATAATTATGGTTTATTTTTTAGAGGATTAAATAATACTTTAGGAATAATTGATTACATTAATGAAAAATTTAATTTTAAAAATGCAGATAAAGTTATTATTTCTGGTTATTCTTCTGGTGCAATTTCTGCTTTACAATGGAGTAAATTTATTGATAATTATACTTTAAAGAAAAATAATACTTTTTTAATTATTGATAGTGGAATTTTTGTTTCTTTGGATAAAAATAATAAAAATGAAGGTGAAAGAAATTTTGATAATTTAATGAAAGATATTATTAAATATTCTGGTAATAATGATATTGTTTTAAAAACTTATTGTAAATATTATAATAATAATGAAGAAAAATTTAAATGTTATATTCCGGAAATTATGATTAATGAAGTTAAAATTCCGATTTTAGTTTTACAAAATGAAATGGATTCTTGGATGGTTAGTCATTTTTTGAAAGAAAGTTGTTTTTTTAATTTTAAATTTTTGAATAAATGTTCTTATGATCAAATTAAAAAAATTGAAAATTATGGTAGTCAAATAGGGAAAAATTTAAGAAAAATTTATGAAGAAAATGATAATATTAGTATGTGGATTCCTAAAACTATTGGTCATGTTTTAGTTCATTTTAATTTTTATTGGGATAATAATTTTTATTCTGTTAATAATTATAAATTAATGAATATAATCAATGATTGGTATAAGAATGTTAGTATAGGAAATAAATATAATTACTTTTATACAGATAATTCTTATAATAAAATTAAAAGTTATATTGATATGTCAAATTATATGATTATTTTTGGAATTAATAAATTAGATGATTATTAATATTTAAAATAGGAAAAAAATTTATTTAAAAAACAATATATAATAATATTTTTTTATAATTTAATAAATTTAAAATATAAAAAATGAAACTTTTCAAAAAATTTTAATTTTTTTTATTGAGTTAATAATACATGAATAAAAAAAATAAAACTAATAAAAAAAAAATATAATTTAAAGAAAAATCAAAAAAAAAATAAAACAACCAAAAAATAAAAAAAAAATAATAAAAAATGTACCATTCATTAATCATAATAATTTCAATAATAAATATCTCAATAGGAAAATTAATAGACAACGCAAATAAAGGTTGGAGTAAACATT
>JAEEGL013879496.1_pt1 | contig 19670 bp, 18 predicted proteins | sample 9134231 | NCBI WGS metagenome assembly JAEEGL01 (sample SAMN16246548, study PRJNA631951) | gut metagenome | biome: gut microbiome; feature: rumen; material: fiber-attached | host: Bos | place: Iran: Karaj | collected 2018-10 | reverse complement strand
GGAGACCCTTGCCGCCACGGAGCTCTTCCTTAATACGTTCAAAGATAATCACGTTGGAGTTCACTGCCATACCGAGGGTCAACACGATACCAGCGATGCCAGGCAGAGTCAGCACGGAGCCGAGGCAAGCCAGCACACCGAACAGGAAGAACACGTTGACGATCAGAGCGACATCGGATACCAGACCGGCTTTCTTGTAGAAGAAGACCATGTAAACCAGCACCAGGATGAAGGCGAACACCATGGACCACATACCCTTTTGGACGGATTCCTTACCGAGTGAAGGACCAACCACTTGTTCTTCGAGGATACGTGCAGGTGCAGGCAACTTACCAGCCTTCAGGATGTTGGCCAAGTCTTGAGCCTCTTCGATGGTCATGCCACCGCCAGAGATGCTTGAACGGCCGTTCGGGATCTCGTCGTTGACGACGGGATAGCTGTAAACGTAGTTATCGAGCACGATAGCAACTTGCTTGCCGATGTTTTCGCCAGTGAGGCGCTTCCAAGCCTTGGCACCCTCAGAGTTCATCTGCAGGGAGACTTCCACTTGGTTGTTTTGGCCGTAGTCCTGACGTGCGTCGGTGATGACTTCACCGCCGAGGGCGCACTTGTTGTCACGTGACATCTTCAGGGCAACGAGTTCGAGGAACTCAGTATCGCCACCGTAGTTCTTGGTCTTCACGCTCCAAGCCAGTTTCAAGGTGCGTGGGAAGATGCTGGCGGTCTCAGCCAACATGCGGTTGATGGTGGCGGTGTCCTTCACCTGAGCGATACCTACGCAAGCACCTTGAGCAGGGCCGTTCTGAGTGTAGGAGGGTTGCAGCAGGGCGTACAGTGGGTTCTCAGTACGGAACTTAGCCAGGGCTTCGTCTTCAGTGATGTTCTCATCGCTGTTTTCTTCAGCCAGTTGATCCAGCAGACCAGCTTCTTCTTCGGTCTCGGTTTCAGTTTCAGTAGCTTCTGCCACTTCTTCGCCTTCAACAGCAGGAGTGTTCTCGGCGACTTCTTCCTCAGCAGGAGTCTCTTCCAAAGCCTTGGCGGCCTTGCTCTTCTCAGCTAACTTGGCGTTGGCTTGGTCGAAGTACATGTAGATCTCGCTGAAGTTGTAGGTCTCCCAGAACTCGAGTTGTGCTGTTCCCTGGAGGAGTTTGCGGACACGCTGTGGATCCTTGATACCAGGAAGTTCGACCAAGATACGGCCGCTGCCTTCCAGCTTCTGGATGTTAGGCTGTGCGACACCGAAACGGTCGATACGTGTTCTCAAAATCTGATAGGAACGGTCGATGGCGCCATCGCTTTCCTCCTTCAAAACCTTCAGCACATCGCTGTTGCTGGAGTTGACGGTGATGCCCTTATCCTTGAACTCAAACAGGAAAATCGAGGCTAACTTAGCGTTCGGGTCAACTTCTTCATAGGCCTGTCCGAACAAGGTGACGAAGTCGCCTTCGCTCTTCTGATGGCGCTCGGTGGCGAGCTGCATGGCCTGCTGGAAGGTTGGGTCGTTGGCGTTGGCACCTGCCAAAGCGTTGACGATGTCCTTCACTGAGACTTCGAGGGTGACGTTCATACCGCCCTTCAAGTCCAAACCTAAGTTGATTTCTCTTTCTTTAGCTTCACGATAGGTGTATTTCTTCACTAACAGATTGTACACCGGTACGTTGCTCACAGAGTCTAAATAGTAGTTTTCCTTGGCTTCATCGCCTTGGGCGTACTTGACAGCTTTCTTCTCGACGACCTTGGTCACCACAGTGAAAGAAAGCTGGTACAAGAAGATCAGCCCGAAGATGATGGCTAGCGTCTTGATTGCTCCTTTGTTTTGCATTGTAAAAACGATTTAATTATTTGACTTTTAATATTTTAACTTCAATTTAGTTGATTTTTGCCTAAAATCGAGCCTGCAAAATTACTGCTTTTTGTTCGATTTAACAAATTGTTTTTAATATTTTAACCATTTGAAGATTTCCTTGTAGGTGGGTTTCTTGCCGTACATCAGAATGCCGGTACGGTAAATCTTGGCCGCCACCCAAGTCATTCCGACGAAAGTACCCGCCAGAATCACCGCAGAAACAATGACTTGCCAAATGGGGATGCCAAAGGGGATACGCACCATCATCACCACGGGAGAGGTGAAAGGAATCATCGACATCCACACGGCCAAACTGCTGTCAGGGTCGTTGACGATGTATATCGCAGAGAGGATGGCAATGATCAGAGGTACGGTGACTGGTAATGTAAACTGCTGTGAATCAGTATTGTTGTCGACTAATGAGCCTATAGCAGCGAACATGGTGGCATAAAGCAGATAGCCCAAAAGGAAGAACACGATGAAGCTGAAGATGATGGTGCCGAAGTCGATGGAGTGAACGATGTTGAGTACATTCTGTACCGCTTCATTGTCCATGATGTTGGTGCTGCTGATCTCCTGCGCCATCACAGTGCCTTGGCTGATGGCTTCGGGATGGCTGATGCCTACAGCGGCTGAGAAACCGACATAAATGACACCTGTCAGGATAATCCACATCACGAACTGGGTCAAGGCCACAAGCGAAACGCCGATGATCTTGCCCATCATCAACTGGAATGGCTTCACGCTGCTGACGATGACCTCCACGATGCGGCTGCTCTTCTCTTCGGTGACGCCTTGCATTACCTGGCCTCCAAACAGCATGATGAACATGTAAATCAACACGGAAAGGACCATGCCGAGGATGAATTGTACCTCCGTAAACGTCTCTTTTTCACCGCCTTCCTCGTCCATTCGGATCACCGAAAGGTTGATGTTGGTCTTGATGCTTTCCAAAATGTCAGGATCAACGCCGGCAGCAAGCAGTTTCTGCACCTGGATCTCGTTTTTCATCACCTCCTTGATGTGGCTCTCCACGGACATTGGCACTTGTTTCATGCTGTAAACCACGGCACTCGATGGGATGTTGAGCTGGGTCTCTGGAATGAAAAGCGCGATGTCGAAGAATCCCTGCTGCACCAGTCTCTTGGTGGAGTCGATGTCGATATCGTCAAGACGGATGAAGGTCTGGTTCTCGGTGTTGACGAACTGACGCTCAAACCAATGGCTTTGGTCGACGACGGCGATGGTACGCTTCTCGTTGTCGCCATGCAAGGCAAGCAGGATAGGGATGATGTATATGGCTGCGATGAGCAAGGGACCTAAGAAGGTCATGATGATGAAGCTGCGTTTCTTCACACGGGTGAAGTATTCGCGCCTGATGATAAGTCCGATCTTGTTCATGGCTTGACGTTTTTTGCTTGGACTTCCTGAATGAAAATGTCGTTCATCGACGGCATGGGTGCATCGGTGGAAAGGCGGTGATGTGCCTTAATCTCGGCCACTTTGCCTTCCAAGATTTTCTCACCTTTATTAATAAGGGAGATGCTGTCGCACATTTCCTCGACGGAATTCATGTTGTGTGTCGACAGCAGGATGGTGGCGCCTTTGTCGCGCAGGTCAAGGATCGACTCCTTGAGCAGGTTGGCGTTGATGGGGTCGAAGCCGGAGAAAGGCTCGTCGAAGATGAGGATGTCGGGCTCATGGATGATGGTGGTGATGAACTGGATCTTCTGCTGCATGCCTTTGGAGAGCTCTTCCACGGTCTTATTCCACCACTCGCCGATCTCGAATTTTTCGAACCAAAGCTTGAGTCGTTTGGTAGCTTCCACCTTGCTGATGCCTTTGAGTTGGGCCAAGTAGATGGCTTGTTCGCCGACTTTCATCTTTTTATATAGGCCTCGCTCTTCTGGCAGGTAGCCGATGCGTTCCACGTGCTGTGGCTTGAGCGGCTCTCCGTCGATGAGCACCTGTCCGGCGTCGGGTCCGGTGATCTGGTTAAGGATGCGGATAAGCGTGGTCTTTCCGGCACCGTTGGGGCCTAAGAGCCCATAAATGCTCTGCTCGGGCACCTGGAGGCTGATGTTGTTGAGCGCCAGATGCTCGGCATAGCGTTTTGTAACGTTGATGACTTCTATTTTCATGTTGTGAAGGAGTCGTGATTAGCTGAAATAGTCGCGTAGGCGCTTGAAGAACGAGCGGTCGTCTTCATTGGGAGCAGGCTTGAAACTCTCTGAATTGACCAAGCCTTGCAGCACCTTTTCCTCATCCTTGGTGACCTTCTTCGGAATCCACACATTGACGTAGACCAGCAGGTCGCCGTTGCCGTAGCCGTTCACCACGGGAAGTCCCTTGCCCCTGAGTCGCAGGATCTTGCCGCTCTGCGTGCCAGGAGCGATCTTCACCCTCACCTTGCCACTTACCGTAGGCACTTCGGCCTCGGTGCCGAGGATGGCCTGGGGTACGGAGATGAACAGGTTGTAAATCAGGTTGCTGCCGTCGCGTTCGAGTTCGGGATTGGCCTCTTCTTCGATGAGCACGTAGAGGTCGCCGTTGATGCCGTTGTGTGGGCCGGCGCCGCCTTTGCCACGTAAGGTGAGCTGCATGCCTTCGCCCACGCCGGCTGGGATGTCGATGTCGATGACTTCCTCGCCTTTGACGATGCCGTCGCCGTGGCAGTGGGTACATTTGTTCTTGATGACCTTACCCGTGCCGCCGCAGGTGGGGCAGGTGCTGGCGGTCTGCATCTGGCCGAAGATGGAGTTCACCGTCCTGACAACTTGTCCGCGTCCTTTACAGGTGGGGCAGGTGTCGGTGCGACCGTCTTCGGAACCTGAGCCATGACAGTGGTCGCAGGTGACGTATTTGCTGACTTTGATTTTTTTCTTGGCGCCTTTCTCAATTTCTTGAAGGTTCATCTTGACCTTGACGCGGATGTTGCCGCCGCGCTCACGCACGGTGCCGCTTGAGCGGGATCCACCACCGAAGCCGCCCCCGAAGAAACTGCCTAAGCCGAAGTCGGCAAACAGGTCGCCGAACTGGCTGAAGATGTCGTCCATGGACATGCCTTGGCCGCTGTAGCCGCCTGCGCCGCCCATGCCGGCAAAGCCGAACTGGTCGTAACGCTGCCGCTTCTCAGGGTTGCTCAGCACCTCGTAGGCCTCAGCAGCCTCCTTGAACTTCTCCTCGGCCTCTTTGTTGCCGGGGTTGCGGTCAGGGTGATATTGCAAGGCCAGCTTACGATACGCCTTTTTCAACTCTTCTGGAGTGGCGCTCTTGCTGACACCTAACACTTCGTAATAATCTCTTTTTTCTGCCATATTTGTATTTTATCTTTTTTATTTCCACCTTTCACCTTTCACCTCTCACCTTTCACCTCTCAATTTCCCACTACCACTCTGGCGAAGCGGATCACCGTTCCGTTAAGCTTGTAACCTTTTTGAATCACGTCGATCACCTTGCCTTTCTTCGACTCGTCAGGGGCGGGGATCATGGTGAGCGCCTCGTGTTCGTCGGTGTTGAAGTCACAGTCGATGGCGACGATTTCTTCCAAGCCTCTCTTTTGGAGAGTGGATTTGAACTTGTTATAGATCAGCGTGACACCTTGCAGGTCAGCCTCGTTGCCGTTCTTCTCCATGTTTTGGAGCGCGCGTTCAAAGTCGTCAAGCACCGGGAGCAGGTCTTTCATGACAGCGGCCGAAGCGGTGGCTGACAGTTCGAGTTTTTCCTTGGCAGTGCGCTTGCGGTAGTTGTCAAACTCCGAATAGAGGCGGAGGTAGGTGTCGTTAAGTTCGGCATACTTCGCCTTTTCTTCCTCTAAGGCAGCTTTTGCCCTGTCGCGTCTGCCTTTATGGCGCTTTCTTTCGGTCTCTTGTGGTTCTGTAGATGGGTTCTCTACTTGCTGTTCAGCTTGCTTTTGAGTTTCATCTTCCTGAATTTCAATGTTTTTCTTTTCTTCCATGATGGTATTTTTATTTTATTAATTATTTTCAAATTAGGAGCGCCTCTGACATAGCAAAAGCTTTGCCAAAGGGAGGAAATTGACAAAATGGCAGGGATTTTACGGGCTTTTTTTAGTCGAAGCCCTTTCGGTGAACTGAAAAAGTATCCAAGCAGGCTTGGTTGTAATCAAACCACCAAAGAATGATTCGGGTGTGAGCCTCAGCTACAACGACATCAAAAGCGGGAAATACGTAAGAAAATTAAAAGTTTTCAAGCACTTGTGATGAAGGATCTACAAATAATTCGAAGCAGCGTCTGGAACGTGAATATTTGGTTAGCGAAAAGTTAGAGTTAGGTTAGAGTTACATTAGACTTAGAAATTATTTATTTTGTTGAAGTTGTTTTCTCTTTTCTGTTGTTGTTTTTGTTGTTTTTGTTGTTTTTGTTGTTTTGCTACAGTGCTACAGTAAAAAGTTGCTTCTCGCTACTACCCCTGTCTTTTCGCTAACCCCAAGATATCCCAAATTGTGAGTGCTTACTATTGTCGTTCCCGGAAAAAATTGTATTATTGCAAGGGGAAGGGTTGATGTTTCAACGTGGCAAAGATAAACAACATTCTCCATATTCCGCAATGTTTTCCTGAAAAATTTTTTTAAACACTTGCGAGGAGTGTTACAATTCGCATAGTTCCATGATGTCGAGCATGCGGAACGTTACGCCATCTATCTCCGCATGCCAACTTTGATGGAAATGACCGTAATACCAGTATCGAAGCGGATGTTTCTTGGTTTTTAGATATGAATGTAGTTGATCCATGACATTCCTTTCGGCTTTCACGTCATCCATTAAATCCTCATCATGAATTGTCCAATTTTGAATACCCTGATGTGACACCAACTCACAAAACGATGGGGAAGTGTGTGTGATCACCGCGTCAATGGTGTACAACTCATTGATAGTTTCCAGCTTTAACCCATCATAAGTAGGACCTTCATCTATCCAATAGACGTTTGGAATCAATGGCTCGTCAGGTTGCTGTAAGTGAAATTGTCTGAGCGTCATGCGCCACATCCGGTCGATGGATGTGGCGCCTCCAACGCAAAGAATGGTATGACCACAGGCTTTCACTACAGAATAATCAGGAAGCGTCATCCAACGCCGATGTTTGATGGGCTGTTGATTAAAGTAAGCGGGGTTGTCATGGTTGCCACGAACAAACGCGATCCAATTATTGGATTTTGAAAGTTGCTTGCTACATTTTATGTAAACATCCTTATAATATTCAGGCCGTTCAAACCCAAAGCCGCAGTCACCTGCTACGATAATCAATGTGTCCGTCATTCCATATTTCTTACAGCACCTGAATACAAACTCCGTAAAATCACCATGAATGTCGCCGCTTACAACAATGTGCTTTGCGCCAGGAAACTCATATGCATTTAAAGTTTTGTTTTTCATAGCTTATTTGTTAGTTGTTTCCTCCTTAAGTAGCAAAAAGAGCAGAAATGTTTCATCGGAAAGCAAAAAAAAACTGCTGAAAAGGTGAAATCTATTTTAAAGCGAACAAAGAAGCGCGAGAAGTTTTAACAAAAAAAAGCCTCGTTTGAGGCTTCTTTTAAACTGGGTAGTGTCGGTGAAGGCTTGCCCCTCGCGGGAATGTCACCCGGATAGTCAATCCGTTTTCGATTGACGTTGCAAAGATAAGCAACATTCTCCATATTCCGCAAGGTTTTCCTGAAAAATATTTTCGAACACTTGCGATGAATGATTAGTACCCACATATATGATGACCAGTCCAATATCACATCGCCCCAATCGCGTTTCCCCTTATAGGGGATGATGTCCTTGTTGCCCCGGCTGTCCTTTTTGTGAAGGTTCTTCACGCCCAGCATCGCGCATAATTCATCCGCGGTGAGGTTGGCCAGCTTTTCGGGCATGGGCTTGCCGATGCGTTCGTAATAGGGGAGGTATTTGGCCTTGCGCTTCACCAGGATGGTCTCCATCGAGTAGTTGCGGTCAGCCTGATGCCGGCAGTCGTCGATCACCTCGTCCATGAAGCTCTCATTCAGGTAGTCAAGCGCACCTTCGGCATCGTCGCTGAGCAGGAACTTCGCAACAGCGGTCGAGAGCTCCTCGTCTTTCCTCTGGTGAGCCGACCGTCTCTGGTAGTCCTCGCGCGTACGCCGCATCTCGTGGGAGGCATTGCCCATAACGGCATTGCCGATGAGGTAGTTTTTCAGTCCGTCGTCCATCGCTTATGGGTGTTTTGTTAACATGCAAAGGTAACAATAAATGCCGAAACCCCTTGCGGGAGTCAAAAGTTTGTTGTAATTTTGCAAATCATTATTAAGACTTAGTGGTTCTTTGGTGCAGCGGACCAAATTTAAAATATTCTACGTCATACGTTCTGAATATTTCCACTTAATCGCCAGCATGAAAGTGCTGGCGATTTTATTTTATACTAAATGAAGTCAATACGAACGTTTTGTTCATAACCCTATTGTTTTTATATGCTTTCTTAGATATAATGATTTTAAAATTGTTTCCTTTAAGAATGATTTTATCTGGGTCTTTGGATTCTGCCAAATCTCCATATTTAACAAGAATAGGAATGAATTGTTCCAGACTAAAGCCAAGTGCTTTGATGTCATCGCCGTGTTTGTCAATAATGTGTGCCAATCCATAACCTTTGTGCTTAATTGGGTCGGTTATTTCACCCCAAATAATGTCAATGAAGCCAATGTCTTCGCGGTATAAAGCACGGATACAATCACCGTCTTTCATTTTACACAAATATTCGATTGCTTCTTTCGGCTTCCTTTCAAACTGTCTGTAAATCGGTCCAAAGTCTCCAATTTCGACTTTGGTTTCCTGGTTGATGGTTTTTTCTTTTTTCATTTCAAGTAAATCTATGTTAATAATAAAACATAGCTCACTTGCATCTCGCTGCAAAGATAAAATAAATACATTATCTTTGCAACCAGTCAGAAACACAATGAATCATGACGGATCGCCTCACTCCAACGCAGCGCCATCTTGTGATGTCGCACATCCGCAGCCGCAACACCAAGCCCGAACTGAAGGTCCGGCAATGGCTGTGGCGTCACGGCTACCGCTACCGCCTCAACGTGAAAGGCGTTCCGGGGAAGCCCGACATCGTGATGCGCCGCTACCACACGGCCATCTTCGTCAACGGATGCTTCTGGCATGGGCACGAGGGCTGCTATAAGATACCGCAAACCAACACCGAGTTTTGGGTCAACAAAATCACCCGAAACCAGCAGCGGGACCAGCAGAACTACCAGCTTCTCAAAGACAACGGCTGGCAAGTAATCGTCATCTGGGAGTGTCAACTCAAGGCCGACCGTCTGGAACGCACCATGGGCGAGGTGGAACTCCTGCTTAACGAGAAGCTGCTGTCGCTCTATCAAACACGCAAACCCTTCATCTACCATCAAAACGATGATGATAACAACTTGCCAATGGCGGCGGAAGAATTGAATAATAACTGACAAACAAAAATTATATGACCAACCATCGTGTTATCGGCATCGGAGAAACCGTTCTCGACATCCTCTTCAAGGACGATCAACCGCAAAAGGCTGTTCCTGGAGGATCGACTTTCAATAGCATCGTCTCGCTCGGAAGGGCGGGGGTGAACTGCGTCATGGTGACCGAAGTGGGCGGCGACCACGTAGGCGATATGATCTGCCGTTTCTTAAACGAGAACGGCGTTTCATCGGAATATGTCTTCCGTCGCGAACACGTCAAATCACCCATCTCGCTGGCCTTCCTCGATGAGCATAACGATGCACAATACATGTTTTACAAGGATCCATCACCCGTCGCACTTGGCGGAAAGCTGCCTGAGTTTAGCAAGGATGACATGGTACTCTTTGGATCATATTTCGCCATCAATCCCGCCATACGGCCCATAGTGGGCAGTTTGCTGCACGAGGCGCACGATAAAGGCGCTTGGCTTTATTATGACGTCAACTTCCGTAAAAATTATATAGCCGATATCCCCATCCTGAAGCCCAATATCGAGGAAAACATGGGCCTGGCTAATGTGGTGCGCGGTTCGATGGAGGATTTCGACTACCTGTACGGCTTGCACGATGGTGATGCCATTTACGCACAAGTGAGCCGCTATTGCGCTACATTGATACTGACGGATGGCGCCCGTTTCATACGGGTTTATACCCCCGAAGGTTGCGAGACCTATCCCGTGCAGCCCATTGAAACGGTCAGCACAGTAGGGGCGGGGGACAACTTCAACGCTGGCTATATCTATGCAAAAATGCAGGGTATCAATGATCAGGCCTCACGCATCGCTATGGCCCAGCGTTGGAGCCAGGATGTCTGTCGGCAGTTAGGCAATAATATCAGCGACGAGTTGGTTACATCCATTCATAAACGATAACACTATGATCCAAAAACATTGCTTTGAATGCGGCACTCCACTCATTGAAAAGCCACTGGAAGATGAGGGCATTGTGCCTTACTGTGGACGACCACATTTCATTCTTGTGGCGGGCTATGTGAACCGAGGTGAACAACTAGAACATGCCGTGGGGCGCGAGATCAAGGAAGAGACAGGGATGACGGTGAGCCGCATCAAGTTTAACCGCACCAGCTTCTTCGAGCCGTCGAACACCTTGATGTGCAACTTCACGGCCTTCGTGAAAGACGCCAGTGAGCTTTCACCCAACAAGGAAATCGACTCCTACCAATGGTTTACACCGGAGGAGGCGCAAAAAAACATCCGCCCAAACAGCCTCGCTGAGCGGTTTTTGAATGCTTATCTCGAAGATATATTATAAATTAAACACCCTCTTGAAAAACTCCACCGTCTCCCCAATGACTTGCTTTCTGCGGCGGGTGATGGTGTGGTTTTCGCCTTCCACTACCTTTAAAGTGGCGTGCGAACCGTAAGTCTCTAAATATTGCTCGCTGCACCACATCGGGACGATGCCGTCACGGTCTCCGTGGAGGAGGAGAACGGGACCTTTGTAAGCGGCCGAAGTGCCAAAGATGTCGAGCTGTTGCGTGGTAACGAGGTACTCGCGCCCCAGCTTATGGATGCCCCAACAGCGGATGTATTCCGGCGGATTCTTAGGGTCGAAAGTCGCATTGAAAAACTTGCCGCCCTGACAGGCTTCCTTGATAACGGAACCTGGAGCGATCAACACCACGCCGGCAGGCACCTTGACCCCACCAGATGATGCCACGTTTTCCGCTGCCAGCCTTCCCGCTGCCATCGAGGCGATGACACCACCTTGCGAGTGGCCCAATAAGCCTACACCTTTGACATACGGCAGGTTTTGCACATAATCCCAAACGGCGCGTGCCTCGGCCAGCTCCTTTTCGATGGTCATATACTGCTTGCGGCCATCGCTCTTGCCGTGTCCACCGAAGTCAAAACGGATGGAAGCGATACCAGCTTTGGCAAGGCCTTTCGCGAGCTGCGGCATTGGGCCGTAGTCCTTGCTGGAGAAGATGCCATGCATCAGGATCACCATCGGACATTGGTCTGTTGTTGGGTCAAACCCTTCGGGCAAAGTTACTTTATAGGCTATCTCGCCTTGAGGACCTCGAATGGAGGCTTTTTGTGCTTGGCAACCCGACAGGAACAGAAATCCGATTATTGTTATTATTAAAGAATAACCAAACCGTCTCATATAGTCGTTTTCATAATAAGATATACAACTAAATCCTCTCAATCTTCGCGCCAAGGCTGTTGAGTCGGAGGTCGATGTACTGATAGCCGCGGTCGATCTGGTCGATGTTGTCGATGATGCTGACGCCTTGGGCTGACATGGCGGCGATGAGCAGGGCGACACCAGCACGGATGTCGGGCGAACTCATGCGGATGCCTCGCAGGGCGTGATGATGGTCCAAACCGATGACATTGGCTCTGTGGGGGTCGCAGAGGATGATCTGAGCGCCCATGTCGATGAGCTTATCCACAAAGAACAAACGGCTCTCAAACATCTTCTGGTGGATCAACACGGTGCCTTTAGCCTGGGTGGCCACTACCAAGATGATACTGATCAAGTCAGGGGTGAAGCCGGGCCATGGAGCGTCGGCGATGGTGAGGATACTGCCGTCCATGAAAGTCTCCACCTCGTAATGGTCCTGGGCAGGAATATAGATGTCATCATTGCGATACTCCATCTTGATGCCGATGCGTCTGAACATCTCAGGGATGATGCCCAGTTGCTCGATGCCGGCGTTCTTAATAGTGATTTCGCTCCCCGTCATGGCTGCCATGCCGATGAAGGAACCGACCTCGATCATGTCGGCCAATAATCTATGTTTAGTGCCTTTCAGCTTGCTCACGCCGGTGATCTTCAGTAAGTTGGATCCGATGCCTTCAATCTGGGCGCCCATGCTGACCAGCATCCTGCAGAGTTGTACCAAATAGGGCTCGCAGGCGGCATTGAAGATGGTGGTTTGGCCTTCAGCCATCACGGCGGCCATCACGATGTTGGCGGTACCGGTCACAGAGGCCTCGTCCAACAGCATGTAACAGCCGTGTAAACCGTTGGGAGTGGTGGCTTTCTGTACGATGCCGTCGTTGTTGAAGATGGCGCCGAGTTTCATCAAACCGATCACGTGGGTGTCCAAACGCCGACGTCCGATCTTGTCGCCGCCGGGCTTGGGCATGTAGGCCGTGCCGAAACGGGCGAGCAGGGGGCCGATCATCATCACGCTGCCACGCAAACGTGAGGCTTTCTGGATGAAGTCAGGGGTCTGGAAATAATCGAAGTCGATGTCTTTGGCCTGCAACGACACCACATCAGGCGTATTGCGCACCACCTTGACGCCCATGCCTTTCAGCAGGTCGATCAAGTTGTTGATGTCGAGGATGTTGGGCAGGTTTTCGATGACGACTTCCTCGTCGGTGAGGAGGCTGGCGCAGATGATCTGCATGGCCTCGTTTTTAGCACCTTGAGGGACAATCTCACCTTTGAGTTTGCACCCTCCTTCAATCCTGAATGATCCCATGGCTTATTGGAGTTTGCGTTTTTTATATGCGGGGTTGTTGGGGTTGTTCATGTCGGCCTTGAGGTTCGACTGTTTCTTCTTTTTCTTTTTGCCGCCTTGTTTTTGCGACAGCACGGGCTTGGTGAGGACGTCGTTAGTGCCGTTGAGTTTGGTCTCGTCAGGAAGCACCAGACGGCCGTTCGACATGGCTTTCAGGTCGTCGATGATCTGTTGGTCGTTGACCATGTTGCCACTCCATTCCATGAAATTACGCTTCATCTGGTTGGCGATGGAATAAGCTAATGCCTGACGCATGTTGTCGTCTTCGCGCTCAGAGGCGATTTCAATCATCTTGGCCATGTAATAGCCATAGTGACCGTATTTGATATCATGGTTCTGGTAACCGACACGTTGTGGCTTGCTGGCCTCGTTCATGGGCTGAGGAGCAGGGAAGGGGCTGTCCACGTCAAGCTGGTAGTCGGAGATGATGTAGAGATGGTCCCAGAGCTTGTGGATGTAGTCGTCAGACTGTTTCACCTGGGGGTTCATCTGTGCCATCACTTGGATGATGAGCTGGGCGGCTTCAGTGCGCTTCTGCCGATCCTCGATCTCCATCAGGTGACGGATCATCTCTTGCATGTTGCGACCGTATTCCGAAATGATGATCTGGCCGCGTTCGGTGTTGTATAGCAATCCTTGTTTGTCCATATTAGATGATTTTTAATTTTGCAAATTTAAGCATTAATTGTTTGGTCCCGGCACTGTCGAAATGCACTGTGGCTTTTTTGTTGGCACCTGCGCCGTCAATGGAGATGACGGTGCCTTCGCCGAATTTCTGGTGCAGCACACGGAAGCCTTCTTGGATGAGGTCGGGGTTGGAGGCCTCAAAAGGTCCGCTCGGGGTGTTTGGAGTTGGAGTGTTGGTGGCGGCACTAACCTTAGTAAAGCCATGCTTCTCGGGGTCGGTGATTGTTTTTCCAGCTTGAGGCTTGCTTCCGGTGGAGCCATAACCGCTTCCACTCGTTCCATATCCGCCTCCGCTGGATCCAAAACCCGGTCTGCGTCCCCAGCCGCGACGTTCTTCGTCGAATGATGAAGTGCCGTGGAAGGAGGCTTTCTTGGGTTTGTCAATGAGCTTCTCATCGATTTCCTCGATGAATCTCGAAGGCTCGCTTAGCGTCAGGTTGCCATAGCGATAACGGGTCTCGGCGCAACTCAGGGTGAGTTTGGTCATGGCACGGGTGACGGCCACGTAGAACAAGCGGCGTTCTTCTTCCAGCTCCTCGCGGGTGCTCAAACTCAAGATGCCAGGGAACAGGTTTTCTTCCATGCCCACCACGTAGACGTAGGGGAACTCCAATCCTTTGGCGGAGTGGATGGTCATCAGGCTCACGCAGTCCTCGGTGGTGTCATCCTTCTTCATCTCGCTGTCAGTGAGCAGGGCCACGTCCTCCATGAAACGCACCAGGTCGACCTGAGCGGCTTCGCCAGTAGTCTCGTCCACCTGCTGGTCACTGAACTCCATAATGGCGTTGAGCAACTCCTCAATGTTCTCCACACGGCTGATGCTCTCGGGTGTGTCCTCTTCCTTCAGAAGTTTGATGATGCCGATAGTGTTGGTGATATGTTTGGCCAGCTCAAAGGCGTTCATCTTGCCTTGCAGGCTCTGGAAACTCTTGATGAGCACCACGAAATCACGAACCCTGTTCACCGTACCCATGTTGAAGTCTTGCGGGAACTGGTCGTTGGCGATGCATTGCCAGATGGAGGTGTTGTGCTCGTTGGCGAACACCATCATGCGTTCGACGGTCTTCTCGCCGATGCCGCGTGCGGGGTAGTTGATGATGCGCAGCAGCGACTGCTCGTCCTCGGGGTTGATCACCATGCGGAAATAGGCCAAAAGGTCTTTGATTTCCTTGCGGTCGTAGAACGAGAGGCCACCGTAGATCTTATAGGGGATGTTCTGCTTGCGCAGGGCGGCTTCCATCGATCTCGACTGGGCGTTGGTGCGGTAGAGGATGGCGAAATCCTTGTTGTTGAGCTGCCTAGACATCTTGTATTGGAAGATGGAGTTGGCCACCAGGGTGCCTTCTTCCGAGTCGGTGGCGGCATGCAGCAGGGTGATGAGCTCGCCTTGCTCGTTGTCGCTCCACACGCGCTTCTTGATCTGGTCTTTGTTATGGGCGATGATGCTGTTCGACGCCTCGACGATGGTCTTGGTGGAGCGGTAGTTCTGCTCCAATCGAATCAGCTTATAATCGGGATAATCGTTCTTGAAATTGAGAATATTTTGAATGTTGGCGCCGCGGAAGCCGTAGATGGACTGGGCATCGTCGCCCACCACGCAGATATTCTCGAAGAGAGCAGCCAAACGGCGAACAATCAGATATTGTGCGAAATTGGTGTCCTGATACTCGTCAACCAAGATGTATTTGAAGTGGTTTTGGTATTTGTAAAGGACGTTAGGGTTGTCGCGGAGCAACACGTTGGTGTAATAAAGGATATCGTCGAAATCCATGGCGTTGGCGCGATGCAGACGCTCGTTATACACCTTGAAAATCTGGGCGATCAACGGCTTTTTGGCCTTGTTGTCGGTTTCCTGGATGTCGGGATCCTTGGCGTAGTCCTCCGGTGAATAAAGGCTCGACTTGGCGGCGGAGATGCGTGCCAGTACTGACTTGGCGGGATACACCTTGGGATCGAGTTGCATCTCTTTCAGGATCAAGTTGATGAGCGCCTTGGAGTCGTCGGTGTCGTAGATGGTGAAGGTAGAGGTGAAACCGATATATTGCGCCTCGATGCGGAGGATACGGGCGAAGATGGAGTGGAAGGTGCCCATCCACACGTTGCGGGCGTCGTCGGCGTTGACCAGCTTGACGATACGGTCCTTCATCTCACGGGCGGCTTTGTTCGTGAAGGTCAGCGCCATGATCGAGAAGGGGTCGATGCCTTCGGAGATCATGTACGCGATGCGGTAGGTGAGGGCGCGGGTCTTGCCCGAGCCGGCACCGGCGATGACCATCACAGGGCCGTTTACCGTGGTGACGGCTTCGCGTTGCGGTTCGTTAAGTTGGTCGAGGATGTTAGCCATATCGGGGACGTTCGAATGAAGCTGCAAAGATACGCAAGTTTTGCGAAAGAAGCGGGATAAATGCCTGGATAATTTATTTCACTTCCGCCAGCCCGCTGACGGAGTAGGTGCGACCATTGTCGAGGCACTCGCATTGATAGCGGGTGCGACGTTTGGGGCCTTTGCGGAACGTCATGCCGTTGGCAAGTTGAAATACGGAGCCTTCTGAGAGATCTTCCACGGTGAGGGCCTTCTCGCCGGAGGGAGTGGCGTCGTAGCGTTTCATCACCCTGGCCAAGTTGGCATCGGCGGTGGAGCTGGCCTTGATATGTTGGAGATGACGCCATAAGGCTTTGAGGAGGTCGTCGGGGAAGATCTCCGGGATCAAGTAGGGCATGAGCAAGCGGGAAAACGTCAGCTTCCACTCGTCGCCATGAGGTTCCAGACGCTGGTTTGGATAGGTCACATAGACCGTGTAATGGGCAAGTTCGTGGACGAAGGTGACCAGCATCTGGTAGGGGTTGAGGTTGCCGTTCAGCGTGATGTGGCAAATGTCGTTGGCATCGCGCGGAGGACGGAAATCGCCCAGTTTGGAGTTCCGCGGCTTCTTGAACCTAAGCTGGAAACGCGACTGCATATAGGCTTCCGCCACCATGGGGACGGCCGCCGCGGGGAAATACCGTTGCAGGATCTGGTACTCTTTGTCAGTCATGCTGCAAAAATAAGAACAACTTTTCACTTTGCACTTCCCGTTTTCCACTTTTTCATTACTTTTGCGCTCCAATTTCAAAAACGATTATCATGGCAGTTCCTCAAATACCCACCCTGCTGCTCACGGGATACCTTGGCAGCGGCAAGACCACCTTGGTCAACAAGATCCTCAACAACCGCAAAGGCATCAAGTTTGCCGTCATCGTCAACGACATCGGTGAGGTGAACATCGATGCCGATCTCATTGAGAAAGGCGGTGTGGTCGGCCAAGGCGACGACAGCCTGATGGCACTTCAGAACGGCTGCATCTGTTGTACGTTGAAGATGGACCTAGTGAAGCAGCTGAGCGAGATCACTTCCATGAAGCGTTTCGATTACATTGTGATCGAGGCCAGTGGCATCTGTGAGCCGGAGCCGATTGCGCAAACGATCTGCACCTATCCCCGCATGGGCTATGAGTTCTATAAGAATGGACTTGCGCGCCTCGACTGCATCGTCACGGTGGTCGACGCTTTGCGCTTGCAAAACGAGTTTGCCTGTGGTGACGACCTTGTGGGCAAGACTCTGAAAGAAGACGACTTGGAGAGCCTCGTCATCCAACAGATCGAGTTCTGCAATGTCATTCTGCTCAATAAAGCCTCTGAAGTATCTGATTATGAACGCGGTCGTATCAAAGAGATCATTCGTGCCTTGCAGCCTAAGGCGGAGATCATCGAATGCGACTATTGCGACATTGACTTTGACAAGATCCTGAATACCAAGATGTTCGACTTCGATGCTGTGGCTACTTCGGCCACTTGGATCCAGAAGGTGGAAGGTCACGACGAGGATCATGATGACCACGAGGAAGAAGACGATGAGGACCATGACCATGAGCATCACGACCATGATGAGGACCATGACCATGAAGAGGGCCATCACCATCATCACCACCATGATCACGAAGGCGGTGAGGTGGAGGAGTATGGTATTGGTACGTTTGTATATTTTAGGCGTCAGCCGTTCAACCTGGCACGTTTCGACGAGTTTGTGGCCCGCAAGTTGCCGCGCAATGTGATCCGTGTGAAGGGCATCTGTTGGTTCAAGAACGAAGACGAGGTGTGTTACATCTTTGAGCAGGCTGGTAAGCAGGTGCAGTTGCGCAATGCCGGCGCTTGGTTTGCCACCATGCCCGAGCGTGAGTTGCGTGAGATGATGGCCCAGGACGAGGGTTTGCGTCATGATTGGGATGAGAAATACGGCGACCGCATGCAGAAGCTGGTTTTCATCGGTCAGCATTTGGATGAAAAAGCCTTGACGGAGGCGTTGGATGAGTGTCTGACGGTTTGAGGTAAATAATTGATGGCATGATTGTTGCTAAATTTTTCCCGTATAAGGATTCTTATTGCTAATGAATAAAAGTTGCGCCCGACACACATTTAGGGATCATACAATGAAAAAATTCTTCTTATTTTCCGTTATGGCTCTGCTGATTGGCGGTATTACAATTACTGCCAATGCCCAAATTGTGAAAGGTGAGCAAAAATCCCCAAAACCCCAAAAAACCACTTCCAACCAACAACAAGCCAATCCCCCCCAACAAACCGATTACACCCAAGCCCACGCCGCCCGCCGTATAAATCGCCTACTTGATGAGTACGAGGAATTCATCCAAGATGTTGTTAGGTTGTCCAATGAGAACAAGTTGAGTAATGCCGACGACATCAGCTATTACATGAGTATGGCGTATGATCGGAAAAAGACTCTCAATAATTTGACCAACGAGATGACTTCGGAACAGAAAGGGCGCTTTGGGAAGCTGAATACACGGCTGGACAGATTTAAATCTAAAGGAAAAAGAAAATAGGAACCCAAGTGTTTTCAGTTCGACTTTGAAAAAGGGCAGCATCAGCTGCCTTTTTTTTTAAAACCAAATCTTTGGTTTCTTTACACCTACTGTAAAGTTTTCTTACAATTGATCCAAATCGTCAATTCTTAAATTGTTGGAATTTAGGTAGTTGTGTTTCTGGCATGACAAATGCTAACACTCGTCGCATCAAAATACATGTTGTGATGAAAGTTAGTATGTTTTTTAGCCTTGTGATGATGTTCTTTGGCGCCTTGACCTCGGTCAAGGCCCAAGACACCGTCACGATGAATCTGAAAGAATGCATGCGTTACGCTGTGGAACATTCCATCAAGATGCGCATCGCCCAAGCCGATAACCGCGATGCGCAGATTGATCGCAGGGACGCCATCCTTGCCGCTTTTACGCCTCAAGTGAGCGGAAACACCTACGCTTACTATAATTTTGGCCGTAGCATCGACCCAGAGACCAATACCTACAGCGTAATCACCTCGTTCCATAATGGCTATAGCCTCTCGGCGGGGATTTATCTATTCAATGGTTTTCAGGCGGTCAATAATTTGAAGATCACCAAGACAGCTCAGCAAATGGGCTTGACCAAAGAGCAGCAAGTCGAGGACCAGATATGCCTCGCCACGATGGAAGCCTATTGTTTTAAGTTGCTGATTATTGAGGGGGATTAATGGCAAGCTGGCCGCCTTCGACGAAGTGAGGTCACTTGGATGACGAAGGAAGCTGGAATTCTTTTCTCTTGTTCCTTTCGTGCTTGAGCCTTGTCGGCGCGATATTACATCCTGGACTCTTTCGTTTAAAACTTTCGATATAAGAGTCATCAACGACCCTATGGGTGTTGTCTTGTGAGCCCACAAGAAACCAATCGCTTAGCGATGGATGATCCTATCGATCGTTGATGGGGCGATGCCTGCCTCCATCATGCGATTAATGAGCATCTCCCGTTCGACCGCTCTGCCTTCGGCGATACCGATCTCCTTGCCTTCGGCAATGCCGATTTCCTTGCCTTCGGCGATACCGATTTCTTTTCCTTTGGCAATACCAATCCTTTCGCCTTTTTCCAGGCCGATCCTTTCGCCTTCTGTTATGCCTTTCTCCTTCGACTCACGCATCAAGGCCTGCTCGATGCGCACGTTGTCCAGGTTCTTCTCATACATGTAGCGTTCGCGCTCGCTCATCCCGGATTCCTCCATCAGCATTACCGCCTTCATGGTCAACGGATTGTCCAACAGCTCCTTGGGTACCTCCTTCGTGTC
>JAEEGL010151893.1_pt1 | contig 19670 bp, 16 predicted proteins | sample 9134231 | NCBI WGS metagenome assembly JAEEGL01 (sample SAMN16246548, study PRJNA631951) | gut metagenome | biome: gut microbiome; feature: rumen; material: fiber-attached | host: Bos | place: Iran: Karaj | collected 2018-10 | reverse complement strand
GGTCGAGCGAATACACCACGGCCTTCTTCCCGCAGAAGCAACTGCCCAAAGATTTCGCGCCGTACAAAGATTTGCCGAAAGGCCTGGAGAAGTTCGCGAGCACCAATAATCAAACGCTCATCGGCTTCTCCAAGATCCAAAAGACCGACGCCGTCTCCCGCTACCTGAGCGCCCACGCCAAACCCGCGAAGTAATCTTCGCAACCCCGCATGAGAACTCCCGAGAATTCGGGATCCCTCTTTCACGCCTGCAAACTTAGCCCCGATTTCTCGGGATTCATCTTTCGCGCCTGCAAATCGGATCCCGCCCAATCGGGATCCATCTTTCACGCCCGCAAATCGCATTCCCCCCAGTCGGGATCCATCTTTCACCTCTGCATCTTCATTCCCGAACGCTGCGTTCCGGTTTTTCACGCCTGCATCTTCGATTCCGACGGATCCAAAACGAAGATTGACGCTGACAGAAGCAAACCTCTGGGCTATAAATGCGACTTATGGATTGGAAAGGAAAAGTTGCATGAAGTGCAGTTTGATTTTGGCCCTCAGCTTTTTGGGCATGGCAGCTCAGGGATCGCCGGTGCAGGCGCAAGAGAAAGAAGCGGAGCCTGAGGAATTTTTGTTGCTGCAGAGCATCGGTCAGGGCGAGCAGATGCGGAATCGCACTTTATGGGTGAAAACTTCGCCCAAGGGCGCCGAGGTTTTGGGTGAATTCGATCATCCTCTGATGGCGGCGGGCAAAACGCTCTACGCATTGCAGTTGGAAACGGCCCATTATCAGACCTACGACCGTGAAGACCTCAGCTCCGGGTCCGACGAAGATGGAAAGCCGGCAAAGCCGATCACACTGAAAGATCACAGCTATCAGCGGGCATTTTTGAAGGATGTCACCGCCAAAAACGCGGCGATCTGGAGTTCGCCGGTCGCTCGCTTTAACACCGAACCCGATGCCGCTCCGGACGATCGATGCGGTGAATACTTGCCCCAAACTACGGTTTCGGGCTTTGCAGGCCCGTATTTGAGCCTTGAGCTTTGCGAATACGCGGATTACTGCGGTGTACATGGATCCGTCATCTGTCGGGGTGTGTTTTTCAACCTTGAATCGGGCAAAGCGATCGAGCTGAACGACATCAAACAGTTCACCATGCCCACCCCTAATGAGCAGAAATCCTTAAAGTGGACTTCCAATGCCGAGCCCCTCACGGAGGGTGAAAAGGACACCCCTGAAATCTGGCGATCCCAGTACGGCGCAAATGGTCTCGAAGTCTCGCTTTTGCTCTCCCACTCCACCGACTACGCGGAAAGCGGCCTGGAATGGTCGAGTTACACCTCGAGCGCAGTCTTCCCGCAGAAGCAAATCCCCAAAGATCTCGCGCCGTACAAGGATTTGCCAAAAGCCCTGGCCCAGTTCGCTTCGTCCGAACAGACCAAGCTGATCGGCTTTTCAAAGATCCAAAAATCCGAAGCCGTCGATCGCTATTTAAGCGCCCACGCCAAACCCGCGAAACCGGTGAAATAAGGCTGCAAAATCCGCCCCGGATTTTCGGGGTGCGATTTACAGGTCTGCAAACCTTGTCCCGAAATTTCGGGATTCATCTTTCATATCTGCATCCCCACTCCCGAAATTTCGGGATTCATCTTTCACATCTGCATCACCGCTCCCAAAATTTCGGGATTCATCTTTCACATCTGCATCGCAGTTCCCGAACGCTGCATCTTCATTTTTCACATCTGCATTTTGAGTCCCGACGCATCAAAAGCGAAGATAGACGCTGACAGAGGCGATTCTCTGCGCTATAAATGCGATTTGTGGAATGGAAAGGAAAAGTTGCATGAAGCGCAGTTTGATTTTGGCCCTCAGCTTTTTGGGCATGGCAGCTCAGGGATCGCCGGTGCAGGCGCAAGAGAAAGAAGCTGAGCCTGAGGAATATTTGTTGCTGCAGCGCATCTCTCAGGGCGAACAGAAGCGGGATCGCACTTTATGGGTGAAAACTTCGCCCAAAGGCGTCGAGATTTTGGGTGAATTCGATCATCCTCTGATGGCGGCGGGCAAAACGCTCTATGCATTGCAGTCGGAAACGGCCCAATATAAGTCTTACGACCGTGATGTGCTCATCGTCGGGGTCGACGATGATGGAAATCTGACAAAGCCGTACCCATTGGATGATCACAGCTATCAGCGGGCATTTTTGAAGGATGTCAGCGCCAAAAACGCGGCGATCTGGAGTTCGCCGGCAGCTCCCTTTAGCACCGACCCCAAGGCCAAACCGGAGGAGCGATGCGGTGAATACTCGTCCCGAACTACGGTTTCGGGCTTTGCAGGCCCGTATTTGAGCCTTCAGCTTTGCGAAAAAGAGGATCATTGCAATCCAGATATACTCTTCAACTGTCGGGGTGTGTTTTTCAACCTTGAATCGGGCAAAGCGATCGAGCTGAACGGCATCAAACAGTTCGCCATACCCACCCCTAAAGAGCTGAACAACTTAGATTGGCACGACAAAGCCGATCCCATCGAGAAGGGTGAAGAGATCACGCCTGAAATCTGGCGATCCCACTACGGCGCAAAGGGTCTCGAAGTCACGCTTTTGCTCTCCCGCAGCGCCATGGAGATGGAAAGCGACGCTGAATGGTCGCTTTGGAAAGCGACCACAGAGTTCCCGCAGAAGCAACTCCCCAAAGATCTCGCGCAGTACAAGGATTTGCCAAAGGCCCTGGCCCAGTTCGCTTCGTCCAAACAGACCAAGCTGATCGGCTTTTCAAAGGTCCAAAAATCCGAAGCCGTCGATCGCTATTTAAACGTCCATGTCAAACCCGCGAAACCGGTGAAATAGGGCTGTAAACCCCGCCCCGGATTTTCGGGGTGAGGTTTACATGTCAGCAAATCTTCTCCCGAAATTTCGGGATTCATCCTTCACGTCTGCAAGTCTTCTCCCGAAATTTCGGGATTCATCTTTCACATCTGCAAACCCGCTCCCAAAATTTCGGGATTCATCTTTCACATCTGCATCGCAGTTCCCGAACGCTGCATTTTGATTTTTCACATCTGCATCTTCGATCCCGACGGATGCGGAACGAAGATAGACGCTGACAGAGGCGAACCGCTGGGCTATAAATGCGATTTGTGGATTGGAAAGGGAGAGTTGCATGAAGCGCAGTTTGATTTTGGCCTTCGCTTTTTGGGGACTGGCGGCCCAGGGATCGCCGGTGCAGGCGCAAAAGAAGGATGCGGATCCTGAGGAATATCTTTTGCTGCAGCGCATCGTTCAGAACGATGGCGTGCGGGATCGCACTTTATGGGTGAAAGCTTCGCCCAAAGGCGCCGAGGTTTTGGGTGCATTCGATCATCCTCTGATGGCGGCGGGCGAAACGCTCTATGCATTGCTGCCGGAGGCGGCCCAATATCAGTCCTACGACTGTGAAGATGTGTATGACGGGCTCGACGAAGCGGGAAAGCCGAAAAAACCGATCGCATTGAAGGATCACAGCTATCGGCGGGCGATTTTGAAGGATGTCATCGCCAAAGACGCGGCGCCGCTCTGGAGTTCACCGGTCGCCCCCTTTAACCCCCAGGCCACCGAAGTGACCGATCGATGCGGTCATTACAGCCCCAAAACGACCGTTTCCGGCTTTGCAGGCCCGTATTTGAGCCTTCAGCTCTGCGAAAACGTGGATCTCTGCGGTGCACATGGCGCTGTCAACTGTCAGGGGCTCTTTTTCAACCTGGAATCGGGCAAAGCGATCGATCTGAACGACATCAAACAGTTCAGCCTGCCCAATCCCAAAGAGCAGAAAGCCTTAAAATGGGCCTTAAATGCCGAGCCCCTCACGGAGGGTGAAGAGATCACCCCTGAAATCTGGCGATCGCAGTACGGTGCAAAGGGTCTTGAAGTCTCGCTTTTGATGACCTGCACCACCGACTATTTTTCGAGCAGCCCTGAATGGTCGAGTTACAGCACGAGCGCAGTCTTTATGCAGAAGCAAATCCCCAAGGATCTCGCGCCGTACAAGGCTTTGCCCAAAGGTTTGGCCGAGTTCGCCAAATCCAAAGAGGCCAAACTCATCGGCTTTTCCAAAGCGCCCAAATCCGAAGCGGCGCAGCAATATTTAAAGGCCCACGCCAAACCCGCCGCATCGGCGCAGTAAGCCCCAAAGAGGGATCCCGAAAAAGCGGATCCCCTCCTTCCCCCCCTGAAACACGCCCCCCGAAAAGCCCGGATCAGGGCATCAGACTGCATGCGCGCGAAAGCCGCTTTAAGAGCGCTTCTTCCCTGGGTAAAGGATGCGCCTGCAGGATCTGCAAAACGGATTTGTAATACCACAAAGTCCCTTCGCGGCGGGCGGTGAAGCGATCGTAGATTTGCAGACCGAGTTTTGAGGCGGCGTCGACGATGCTTTCGGCGTTGTAGACCTTGTCGGCCAGGGAGACGAGCCTGATGGAGGCATCCGCGGTCGAAAGATGTTCGAGGTAACGCTCTTTGCGGGGCCTCCAGGCGGGTTTCGGCTGTTCGAGACAGTCGGAGCAGGCCTCAACGATGCGGGCCACATCCTCGCCGATCTCCTTTGCAATGCGACAAAGGGTCTCCCGGCCGCCCTGATCCTCCGCTGCATCGTGTAAAAGCGCGGCGCAGGCTTCGGTCTCATCGCCCTGCGACTCCAAAACGAGCGCTGCACAGCCCATCAGATGCCCCATGTAAGGCGTATTTGCGCCTTTGCGGTATTGGTTTCTGTGCAATTCAAGGGCCAATTGAAAAGCCCGCGAAAACCGATCGCCCAATGTCACGTTGTTGCCCAAGATCCGATCCTCCCGTACGCGCGTTGTAAGCCTGCAAGACTCGCCTGCAGCAGTCGGGACACAGTTTGCAGGCCTGCATCTTTAATCCCAAAATTTCGGGACCCGTTTTGCAGGCCTGCATCTTCAACCCCAAAAATTCGGGACTCATTTTACAGACCAGCATCTTCAACCCCAAAATTTCGGGACTCGTCTTGCAGACCTGCATCTTTGATCCCGAAAATTCAGATCGGGTTTTGCAGACCTGCATCATCGATCCCGAAAAATCCGATCGCGTCCCGCAGGCCCGCAAATCCCGCCCCGGAATTTACTGCACCACCTTGCTGACCCAATCGAGCAATGCGTCGCGCCAGAGATCGACCGATCCGGTCAGATGTTTGGCGGTCACCCCGCCGCCGATGAAGATGTCCATCTCCAGATAGGGATTCCCCTTGCTGTCTTCGTAGGATTTGAACAGCAACTGGTCTTCGTTCCAGTCCTGGATGCGTTTTTCCTGCCCTTTGGGGCTGTTCGCCTTGAACGAAGCGGTCAATGCAAGGATGCTTCCCCCATTGTACGCGGTGATCTTCGTGTTGATGTCGTTGATCACCATGGTGAGCGCGTTCTTATCGGCAGATTCAACCCTGTATCCCGCGTTCAGAAGAATCTGCTTCGCATCTTCAAGGCTTAAAGAGACGTACAGCTTCTGATCACCGAGCTCTGCAGTCTGGGTTTTCCCCGTCGCCGCCTCGCCGTTGCCCGATGAGACCTTGTTTAAATAAGGATCGTCGTCCGTATTCTGCTGTGCACCCCCGCAGGCCCAAAGTCCGCAGGCGCAAATGGCTGAAACCACCCCGCATTGTAAATGCCGCAAAACCGAAAACTGCATTTCAAACCTCCATGGGCCGCCCCAAATCCTGCGGCCCAAAAAAATGACGCCGCAACGCCCGCCCCCGGCGATCGGGAGCGCCGATGCAGGCCTGAAAGTTCCCCTACCCGCGATCCAAACGTTCCGCGCGCGCGATCATCTCGCCCGTCAGCTGCAGCGCATCCTCTATGGAAGGCCCAAACGTCAGGATCCCGTCCTCGTGACCGAGCATTGCGACCATGCCCGAATCGCCCGGAATCTCCTGCGCCGAAAGATCCAACGCGTGCGAAAGCTCCGGAGTCCCGCAGGTCGCCGAAGCCGGCGTGCAGGGCAGATCGAGATCCCGCGCATGCCGCCACACCACCCCGCAATGCCCGTGAATCACCGCCTGCACCCGCGGTTTACGCCTGTAAAACGGCGCATGGCTGAGCGACTCCGAAGAGGGCTTCGTGTGTCCCACGCTCCAAAGCGCGTGATGCTCCAGATCGCAGCGTTCGCAAAGGGCGCAGTCGTTCGGGGTGAGCGTTGCAAGCCCGCTCGTCCCGCTCCCCGTGATCAAAAACGCGTTTTCAGGCCCGCATGGCCAGCGCAGCGAGAGGTTGCCGAACGCATAACCCATGTATCGCGCAGGATCGTAGCCCACGATCCCCCATTCACGACAGCATTGCCGCGCCCGCAAAAACCGATCCCACAATTCAGGCCCGCAATCGAACCCGCCCTCGCGATGATGACAGCTAAACTGAATGATTCCCGTACTCATGCGCGCCATTTAGCGCCATGCAGCCCGCCCCCGCAACCCCCGAAAATGCGCCTCGAGGGCGGCAGGCGTGAAGACTGAAAACGCGGCGAGCGGGAGCGGGGATGCTGGTGTGAAGAACGGGATCTCGACTTTGTGAAACTCAAAATGCGGGGTTGCAAAGGTGGGTGAGAGGAAAAGAAAAAGGCGATCACGCCTGCGCGCCGTCGTTCTCCGCTTCGTCTTTTATCCCGAATTCCGCCATCAACAGTTTCAGGAATTCCGGATCCTCGACTGCGCGCTGCACATCGGCTGCGCGACCTTGCTTAAAGAGCTGAGCATACAACAGATTCATATCGATTCGCCCTTCTGCCCGCCCTTCTGCCCGTCCCTGGACAATGCCACGGTTGAGACCGCGCTCTTCAAGTCTGTCCAGCATCTTTAACATGGTTGTCTCCTTTGTTTGCGGTAAGTTTTGAGCGCTCGCTTCAAAGCGCGGATCGCCCGAATAGGCGCTCATGAGTCGCATCAGGTCCAACACATGCGTGATCCTTTTCTGCATGATCGGATCCTGCATGTCGGGAAAGCTGTCGCCCCTGAGCCTTAACTGTTTGAAGAACCGGGCGACCACTTTGCAGGGCTGCATGATAGCGAGCGGCGCAGGTGAGCGCGAGTGTGAAATCCGCATCGCCGACTCAGGATTTTGGGGAGCAGGCATGCAGGCGTGAAAACTGCGAATGCAGCGTTCGGGAGCGAAGATGCAGGCTTGAATACCAGACTGCGCGCATTCGGGATTTCATTTGCAGGCATGAATGATGGGATCCAAAATTTTGGGCTCAGATTTACAGGCTTGCATCTTTAATTGCACTCACTCGGGATTCATTTTGCAGGCTTGCAATTTTGGATCCGACTGTTCGGGATTCATTTTGCAGGCTTGCATGGCGCGTCCCGACTTTGTGAAACTCAAAATGCGGGGCTGCAGGTTACGATCGCTTTTTTCGGGAGGCTTTTTGGGGCTTTGCGGGGGGAGGTTCGAGCGACTGCAACGTCTTTTCTGCGGCTGAACGGAGCTCCGGATGCTCGCGGAGGAGGCGATCGAGCCTCTGTTTGGCTTCTTTTGCCCGGCCGGAACGCGCCTCGATTTGCGACAAATTGAGTTCCAGACGGGGGCGATCAGCGATGGGCGCCTGCTCCAAAGCTTCCTTTAAGGCGGATTCCGCTTTTTCACATTGACCTTGCGACTGCCAGACGAGCGCCATCCGCTCAAGACGGGCCTGACGGTGACCCCATAAACGCAGCCACCAGGGACCCAGTGCTTCTTTTTCGGCTTCAGCGAATCGGGACGCGTCGCACAGGCGCACAGTCTGCATCAGGCGCCGCTGCTCCTCGCGCTGCAGGCGTGCAGGAACGACGCAGAGTCCGAGAATCCAGCAAATCAGCGATAAAACCGCCCAGCCCACGAGCAGAATCGGGTGATTCCGGCATGCCCACATTCCCGCAAGCGACAGCAAAAACCCCACAGATTTCCAATGCCACTCCAGCTTCATGTGCAATTTCCTTTGAATGCCCGCGCCGCGCGTTTCAGAATTGCGCAGCGAACGTTGCAGATTTGCAAGCTCTTTTTTTTAAAAGATTTCATTTTTTAAATGCAGCTTGCAAAAGATTTTTGTTATACTTTCTGCCGCATCTGTAGAGGAGGCGCTCATGAATACGTTCCTTTTACTGCTCGCGTTGTTTGCTCCGCCGACCCGGCCACCCGCAACCATCGAGCTCAACGGCGAAGTGTTTACCGTGCAATGGTCCGACGGCGACAGTTTTCGCTTTAAAGATGGCCCGTACCAGGGATCCGGCGTGCGGCTCATGGGGTATAACACCCTCGAAAGCTACGGTCCCGTGCACCGCTTCGGAACCTGGTCGAAATACGACTTATACAAGCAGGCCCGCAACGCCAAGAATTACGCCCGAAGCCAGCAATGGAAATGCACCGCCGACAAGACGCGGGATCACTACGGCCGATTGCTCGTCCGCTGCCCCGATCTGATCGAGTACATGGTGGGCGAAGGACAGGCGCATCTCTTTGAAATCGACGGGATGCCCACCAAAGAAGCCCTGGAAGCCCAGCGTAAAGCGCGCGCAGAGAAGAAAGGCCTTTGGGAAAAGGGAACGCCCGCCGAGCTGGTCACCTCTGTCCACAGCGTCAGCGAAGGTGACAAGCCGCAGACTTACGATCGCGTGGTGGATTTGACGACTGGTATCGCCCGCGAGGTGCCCCATTCGCAAACCTATGCCGTCTGTCAGGAAGTCTGCCATGGCGACAGCTGCATGACCTACGTACCTTTCGAATTCAGATACAAGAACAAGCCCGACTGCCTCAGAGGGAAGCGGGAAAACATCGCTCCCGTGGCCGACGGCGTGGCCGCTCCTCAGACCCCATCACCTGCTCCCCCGCCTGAGCCGGAAGAAGCTGAAAAAGATTAAACCTGCCCTCTCCGCCCCCGCATCGTATCTTTAAGCTCTTCAAAGCTCCCCTCCGATGACCGATCCGATGGATCAAAATCCAGTAAAGTTCGATCGCGCTCTTGGAGATCCTGAGTTTCAAAACCTGAAAATCTCCATTCCGACTGTGGAATCTGAGGATTCAGAAATAGAAAGCTCTGCTTTCCATGAGGGAATCGAGGCTTCATCATCCATCAACCTGCGATTTCTGGATCGCGATCGCAGGTGATCGATCCTTAAAGCCTTGATTTCTGAACCCGCAGAATGAATTAATGAACCATTAACATCAAATTTCCTGGTGGAAATCATCGGCGATCAGATCCTGAACCCGCTGTTTCCGATCGGAACTTCTGGTATTAATGCAAATAAAAATGCCATTCCTGAACCGGAATGAATGATTTTCATTTAATAAAGCTATCCATTCTTTATGGAAATCCTCTTTTCATTGCAGATCAGGATTTCGTGCATCGGGCGGCATGAAGGCTTGATCGCGCTTTAACAGCCTCCTGCCTGCCCGGGCTTTCAAATGATCTGGCGGGTTTGATGATGTTCTGATGCGGAAACGAGAAGTTGAAAAGAGAATGAGCAGAAGGCCGGGCCTGGAAAGCTGAGGTTAAATTGCGGTTAATCGGCTTTGGCGGGAGTGCTGACTTTTCTGTACATCTCGTCGAAATCGGCTTCCAGACATTGGGGACAGCAATTCGGGCAGATCATGTTGGGATCGCAGAAGAGCTGATGCTGTTTTCGGAGCTGCGCACTGTAGATGTTGATGCGCAGGAGCAGGTCGAGGTTGCAGGGAGTCATGTCGCCGCTGCCGGTCTTGATCCATAAGACCGACCAAACGGGATAAATCCCCTGGGGAATCAAAGTTTCGGAAGCGAGCATGCTGTTGTGATACATCGATTCGCAAAGTTGACTGGGACTCGACATCTCGAGCGCAGCGCCGGCACGAAATACGCAGAGCACATAGCCGCGTCCGAAGACCGAGACCGCAGCTCTCATGGATTCCAACCATAAGGCGCGAGCCCCGCGCACAGCTCGCGTCACCCCAAACCGGGCAAAGATGGCCGGCTCCCAGGCTCCGAAATGGAAGCGGGCTCCCCTTACCCCGAGCGCCTTTAAGCTCTGCCAGTCTGCAAGACTCAATGGCCCCGCTTCCACGTAAACAAACAGGCGCTCCATCACGCCCATCGCGTTCAGCTTTTGGGCGGCTTCAATGCATAAAGCTCCTGCCGTCTTCGCGTCCAGATCCTCTTCGATGCGCAGGAGACAATGTCGCACACCCGAAGGGGGAGATGGCGGCAATACAGGGTTAAAGGGCCGCGTGGGCGAAAGGGTGAAGTTGACCCGATCACCACAGATCTGCGCATCGGGAGACAGGGTTTCCTCTTCGAGGAACGCGTAATACAGCGGCTGGTTGCTCTCGTAGACGGTGAAACTGTCGCCTTCGGCCTTGAGCACAAAGGGGCTCGATCTTGTGGTGAGCAAGCGCACCAGGGTCTGATTCTGCAGGCAGAGGCGCGCGGGAACGATGCGTTCGCTCTCGGCAATCCAGTAGGGCCGGTGGGCCACCAGGGGATGCGCCTCGCAAAATCGCGTCATACAGGGTGAGTAGCATACGCCGCAAAACAGCAGCGACGCTTTGAACCGCAGCAAGTTGGGCAATTCCGGGTATTTTTCGGCAAGATTCGCCAGCATACGCACTCCTTCTCTCAAGAGATCGCATGATCCGGATCCGGAAAGCAGGATCAAGCTTCATCATCACAAACGCCGTAAACGCGCCTCCTGCAAGCGCTCAGGTCACCTGCCCGCGCAACCGCACGCATTGCGGATCGCGCACAAAGTTCAAAAAGCCGTGAGAAGTCGACCTTTTGAAACGAGGGTTGTAAATAGGACCTTGTCGCAACGCAAAGGGAGGTTCGCGTGGCTCGCTTCCTGCAAATCGTCTGTCCGGCGGCAACGCCGTTTGTGGAACATGTGAGGATGCTCAACCAGCTGGTGGGCCCTGAGCATGAGCGATCGGTGGCGCTGCTCGCTGCAGGTGCGGGTTTATCGGTCGATCTGGTGGAAGGGATCGGTGAAAGCGACTCGGTTCTGGCCGTCACGCGCAACAACGTAGCCGCCCTCGCATCGGGGTACGACGTCCTCTATATCCACGCAGGCAGCTATGAGCCCTGGATGAAGGCCCTCCACCATCCCAAGATTCTCGCCTGTCACGCGGTTTCGCTGCCACCCTCCATCGACGCAGACGCCATCGTGCGCGTTTCGATGCCGGAGCCGCGCCGCTTTGAGAGCTCGGCGGCCTCGGTGGAAGCGGTCGCACCCCAATGGAAGCAGGACGAACTGCCGGAGCCGGATCTCGCGTTGCTGCTCGATCGAGGGCAAACGGTGGCTCGCGTGGGACCGGCATCGCGCATCGATCGCCCTCTGTTCTGGTCGACCCTCGAAAAGCTACTCGAAAACATCGCATGCAACGTCGCCGTCTTCGATCCGGATCCCGAAGATGAGCGCTGCCATGCAAAACTGCCCAAGCATTTAAGCCGCCGCGTAAGGCTGTTTGTGGGTCAGACGCCACCATGGGGGCGGATTTCACTGCTGCTCGATGTTCCGCTGGATCGCGAATCGGCGCTGTTCATGCCCGTGCGCGAAGCGATCGCAGCCGGAGTCCCCGTGATCGCCACCGATCGCGGATCGGATCCCGCTGTACAGGAAGCGGGGGAACTCTGTGCGCGGGATGCGGAGGCATTGGCTTCGGCCTGCCAAAAGCTGCTCGAGGATTCCGCCTATACGAGACGCCTCCAGGAGCGCGCCCATCTTTGGTCGGAGCGCGTTCGACAACAATGGTTTGCCCAGCATGAGCCCCTCATCGCGCGCTTTTTGCCCGCCGATCTCGATCTGGAGCCCCCGAGGCCCAGTGGATGGCGCTCGCCGCGCGATCTCGCTGCGGTTTTGGGGTTACATGTAGGGGGCGAATCCGACGCACCGCAGCATCCGAAAGCGGGTCACTGGTCTCTCGCGGCCCCGAGTGCGCCGCAGCAGGAGGCATTGGATCTCGTCTCAAGCCTGGTGCGCGCTGCCCGGCCCGAGATCTGTCTGGTTCAGGCCAACGAGCCTTTGTTGCCGCTCACCGTTGCAGAAGCTGTGCGGCTGAACGGGATGGGGCGCGTGATCCTGGTGATGGATCCCGATGGACTGCCGGAGCTTGATTCGGCGCTGTTTCGGTTGGAGCTCGAGGAGCTGATCGAGAAGGTTGCGGATTTGGAAGAGGTGCCGCAGGACTGCGCGGGCCTCATTTGTCTCTCGAGCGATCGGCGCGGAACCTTCCACGATTACCGTCCGTGGGAAGCCCGGGGCGCTGCGGGGGCGCTGTTATGCGCGGTTCAGCGGCGTCCGGAAGAGTACGGGATACAGAGCCTTCGTGAAGCGTTCGTGCGCGCGGGGATGGATTGCCTCACCCTGCCGATGCCGCGAGGGTTGCTGGTCGCTCAGACGCCGCCCGTCGCCTTGAGTCTGCACGCCTTTGGTCTGGGCGAAGGCGCTACGGTTGCGGTTTCGGGGAATCGCGCAGGCGGCGGAACCGTGATGGCTGCGGGTCGCCGGTTAGGCGCATTGCTCAGCACCCTGGGCACGGTCGAGATCGAGATCGAAGGACCCGCAGGCAAGCGGTTCGATCTGTTCGTTCGCCTCGATCGCACAGAGCATCCCACAAGCGCGAAGGTTTCGGTGGAGGACAGTCGATCGGGCGTGATCGCCCGCTTTGGCCGGTTGACTTCGAATTGTCCTTCACAGAGGCGGTCGGTGGTCATCCCTGAAGAGGGGCGCTGCAGCTTAAAAGTAGAGGCACCGATGGATGTGGCGGTGGTCTGGTGCCTCGAAAACGCGCGCATCGTTAACGAGCAGGCGGTTGAGTTCCTGCTCGGCAGCTCCGAGTCGGAGGATCCGTGAAGCGCATCCTGCATATTGTAGGGCCCATCGACCGCGATTCGCCGCTCGATGTGGCGGGGGTTGTGGGTCATGTTTGCGCGGTGGTGCGCGCATTGTGGCGAAGCGGCGTCTCCTGCGACATCGCCTGGACCGATGCCGACGGGATCGAACCCCGGGTGCTGGCGGAGCTCGAGCGGTTTGGGGCGCGATCCTACCTGGCGACCCTCGATCAGCTGCCTGCGCTGGCGGCGCAGTACCCCCTCATTCACATTCACGTGCAGGGCGATGCCTCGGATCCCGCAGCGGCCCTTTGGTACGAGCGGCTGCCTGCGCCCAGAGTCATCACGGTGCACGGGGCGACGGATCTGGACGATCTGCCGGCGGTGAGGGTGTTTGCGGTTTCGGCGCGACTTTGCCCCCAGCTGGAGGAGGCGATCCCCTTCCCGCTCGCGGTCGATCACCTGCAATGGCCGGAGCGAATCCTCGATCCGGAGGAGCCACAGAAGCAGCCGGTACTGCTCCGGGCGGGTTCGGCGCACCGCGTGGATCGCGCGCTCTTCTGGAATGCGGTCCTTCGCATCGAACAGGCGCAGGCGATCCCGCTCTATGTGGAGCAGGCCGACGACATCGACTGGTCGATGATCGAGGATCTCCCGGACGAGGTGCGATCCCAGGTGCATTGCGTGCAGGCCATCGACTGGCTGGATCTGATCTCGGGCGTGCAGGAGGGGATCCTGCTGGTGGTCGAGCGCGAAGCGATGGGGGTCTCGTCAGCGCAGCAGTTTGCGATGGCGGCATCGATCCCCTTCGTCGCGAGCAGTGCGCAGCGCATCGACGATCTCGATCGCGAAGGCGGGGTACGCTGTCCGGCGACGGAGGAGGGCATCGCTCTGGCGGTGGAAGAGCTCTGCGCGAAACCGGCGCTGCGCAGCGATCTCGGGGAGCGCGGTCGGCGGGCCCTCGACGAATGTCTGGCGAAAGGCGTGTCGGACACCATCGAGATTTACAGGCGTTGCGGCGCGGGCTCAACCTTCAGTCACGTGCGATCGGCGCGACGTTACCCGCGCGATCTCTACGCCCTGCTCGGATTGCGGGCGGCTGCAAAGGGAGCGGAGACCGAGGGGGTGGTCGATTTGCGGCTCGCAGCGCCCCTGCTTCCGCAGCATGAGTGGAATCTGGAGCCCACGTTTGAGGCCCTTTCAACCCTGAGCGCGATCGTGCGCATGGCGAGGCCCGACAGCATCTACGTCTGCGGGTCATCTGCGCCCGATCGGGAACTCCTGCTGCCAGCGCTCTTTGCGGGTGAAGCGCTGCGGCTGACCTGCACGGGCAGGCTGATCCTTTCCCCCCAATGCTCTGCAGATCAAAAAAAGCTGCTGCCGGCGGTGGGGCTCGAATATGCGATCGGGACGAAAAACGGGCTCGCGGCCGATATGGTGCTGCTGACAGAGGCCGGAAACCGCAATGCGGTCGATCTGCGCGGGGTGAACCTGACCGTAGGCTTCGAGGGCAACGGATCCGACGGCATGAAGCTCGGCGGGCTCACCCTCTGGCAGGGACGCGGCAACGCTGATCGCCCCGAATTTGAAGAGCAGCCCTTCGTTTGTCCGGGTGAACCTGAGGCGCGGATACTCCATGCGACGGCCGACGCGCAGTTTGTACTGGCGGCGGAGGCGAGCACGCCTTTGCTGGGGGATCGCGTGACGGGTCAGGTGGCGCTCATCGGGCAGCGGGCGTGGCTTGAAGCGGAGCCGGGGACGCAGCCGCGGCTGATCGTGACGGGGGCGGGTCTCTGCGCGCTCGCGGCGGACTTTGATCTGGTGCATCTCTATGGCGAGGAAGGCAACGCATGGCGCGATTCGGAGCTCGGTCGGGTGGTGTCGGGGCCGTTCGATCAGCGGGTGCCGACGCCTTTTGTGCGCCAGGTTTCGCCCGACGAGCTGCTTTGGTTTGCCCCGCAGAGCGAGCCTGCACCGGTGCCTTCTCTTCAGGCCGACGACGAGATGGACGCGCTGCTCGGTGAGGGTGAGCTGGTCACCTTTGTGCTCTGCCCCGATCGCGACCGCGACCACGCGCATTTCTGGAGGATGGCCCGAAAGACGCTCGAAGCGGTGCCCGGGATGCATCTCGCCATCGCGCGGGCCGACAGTCTGGATGCCGCGCTTCGCAATGAACTCCCCAAAAAGCTGCGCAAGGCGACGGTTTTGCTCGACGACGATGTGCGCTTTGAACGGGCGATCGCGGATCGCGCGCTGCTCTGCATCCTCTTTGAGACCGATGAGCGGTGGTTTCAGCGGGCTGCATCCCACGGGATCCCCTGCCTGCTGGTGGGTGGCGGCGATGAAGAGGCGGCGCGGGGCTACCAGATCTGCGATCGCGATCCCGATGAATGCGCGAAAGCATGGCAGTCGATCGTTTTGGATCCGGATCGCGCGGCGGAGTTAGGGCAGAAGGCGCGTCTGGTGCTGGAGCAGCGGCAGGAAACCTGCAGGGCCTCTTTGCGCGACGCGTATTTGCGGCGTCTGGGGCCCACGATGCCCGGATTTAAAGCGAGCGGGATTCCCCGCGCCCGCGATCTGCTCGGATTGCTCGGGCTTCATACCGAAAACGGGCAGGGCGATCTCTTGGGCTGGAGCTTTACGAAGCCGAACCAGGAAGGGCCCTTTACGTCCAAGGCGCTGGCTTCAAGCGTGGAACTCTGCGTGTTCGTTCACCATCTTTGCGCTGCAGAGGCGAGCAGGCGCGTGCTCGTACTGGGTCCGGAGTCGGGGCTCATCGCCGCATACGCAGCGGAGGCTTGTCGCGTCAAAGAGGGGATCGTGCTCGTCGACCAGGCGCCCTGGATCACCGCGATGCGCGATCTCTCGCTGCCGATCCGGGCGATCTCTCCGGGGAGCGTGCCCGACGCGATCGATCTGCTGATCGTTGCGGGCGTGTTACCCGAATCGATCCCCCAGCGCCTCATGTTTGCGGTGAGCGCCCTCTCGCCTCAGGGGATTTTGCTTTGTACCCATGCTTTTCAGTCACCGGAGCTCCGCCGATTCGTCAAGGCGCAGGGATTGCGACCTTCGATCCTGCCCTCCGCTCAGGGCGTACTGCTGGCCAGAAACCGCTAGAGTCCTGCAAACTGAACCCTTCCCGTTGCTTTTTTCACAAAGGATCCGCAGTCAAAGAACCCGATCTTCGGATTTGAGCCCGGCCCATCGCCCGTCAGGCACCAGGGACGGCTGCTTTAATGCGTAACATCACAGCCGTTGACCCGGAGGCCTGGTGGCTGTATCCAGCGCCGCCCCGGCTCTGCAAAGGAGAAGCGATGACCGCAACAATTTTAGATGGACGCGCGCTCGCCGAGAGGGTGCGCGCAGAGATAGCGATTCAGGCCAAAGCCTTACCGCGCAAGGCGGGGCTCAAGATGATCCTCGCCAGCGACAACCCGGCCAGCAAAGTCTACGTGAGAAACAAGACCCGCGCCTGCCGCCAGGTGGGGATCGAGTCCCAGACGCTCTGCTTTCCGCCTGAGGTCACCTTTGACGAGCTCGCAGCGGCGATCCGCAGATTGAACGACGATCCCGAAACCGACGGGATTTTGTTGCAGCTGCCCCTGCCCGCCCGGTTCTCGCTCGAAGATCGAAGGGCGCTGCTTTCGCTGATCGACCCGTGGAAGGATGTGGACGGCCTGCATCCCGAAAACCAGGGGCTGCTTTTGCAGGGGTTGCCGCGCTTCATTCCCTGCACGCCTCAGGGTTGCATGAAGCTCATCGGGCTGAGCGGCCTCCCCCTGAGCGGAGCGCGGGCGGTGATCATCGGCCGGAGCGAGCTCGTGGGGCGGCCTTTGTCGCAGCTGCTCATGCAGGCGAACGCGACGGTGACGGTTTGCCATTCCAAGACGAAAGACGTAGCCGCCGAGACCCGTTGCGCGGATCTGATCGTCTCGGCCACGGGGCACCCCCATCTGGTGCAGGGCGACTGGGTCAAACCCGGCGCGGTCGTCATCGACGTGGGGATTTCGCCCCTGCCTTCCGGCGGAATTACGGGGGATGTGGATTTTGAGGCGGTCTCCAGGCGGGCCGCAGCCATCACGCCTGTCCCCGGCGGCGTAGGTCCCATGACGATCACCTGCCTGCTTCAGAATGCGGTCCAGGCCGCAGCCCAAAGGATCGCCCGGGGCGCTTAAACGGGCTCATACGGGGCGCTCGCGGTCAGAAGGACGCCCGGATTTTTTGCCGATCGGATCTCAAAAAACCGACCCTCCCCATTTTTTTGCGCAGGTTTGATACCCCAAAAATCCGCTTCCCGTGGGGCATCGCGCAACCCCTGATCCCTCCCCTGCACGCCTTCTCTCCATTTTTTTGAGCATTGGGCTTGACGAAAGCAACAAACTCTGGAGAAATGATCGCAGTCATTCTGCAAAGGATCACCCCCATGGCCAACTGGACCCAGTACTTAAAGATCTACAAGATGCTCCCCGGGCGTCTGCTCTACACGATCACCCAGCAGCGCGAAATCGCCTCGAAGATCGACTCCCCCCGCTTAAACAGCCTGCTCAAGGCCGCCTACGTCGCCGCCAACCGCGCATACGACATGAGCCAGGCCTACCGGCAAAAACCGAGCAAGGCGAACAGCTCCTACGCAACCCTCGATCAGCAGCTCTCCCAATGGTGCAGGCAATGTTTCGACATCGCCAAGAGCCTGGCCGCAGCTTTTCAGGGTCAGCTCATGGGGATGGCGGCCCAGAAGGTGATCGATCAGCTGTTCCCCAAAGGCCTCTCGGAGGTCGTGCACAAGACCTACGGCGACGAACTCGCCTGGATCGACCGCACGCTCCAGAAGATGGACGGCGATATCTTCGATGAATGGGGCATCCTCCCCATGCACGACATGCGCGAGCGCCTCGAAGCGATCCGCACCGGCTTCATCACCCCCACGCCCGCAAAGGAGAACATCACTTTTGCCCAGGTCACCGGCGCCTTAAACAACGCGAACCGCTATCTGCAGGCGGTCTATTGCCTCTGCGTGGGCCTCTACGCGATGGACGATCCGCCCCTGCTGCACCAGCTGATCGCGCCCCTCGAGAACCAATGCAAGCTCATCGCCAACCAGCGCAAGCGCAAGCATAAAAACGTCGACATCGATCCCACCTCGGGCAAAGAGATCGAGAGCGATTTTGGAGAGATCGCAGACGACAGCGCAGCCCCGGGCGATGCCTCCGCAGAGCCCGCTCCCCTGCCCGCAGGCGATCCCAACGCCTGAGCGCGCATCCAAATCCCGCCGCATCACCCGCCTGCCCTCCTTTAAAACCGATCCCCTCCCGCAAAATCATCCCTGCCTGCTGAATGCATTCAGGCTGTGTCTGTTGTGAAAGCCGCAGATCACCGATCTTCTGCGTGACTTTGTATCACAGAGCACCGCATGATGGTGCCTCAAAGCGGGTTCAAAGACCCGGATTCACCAGGTGATGGTCTCTTCGAGGAACTGAAGTTAAGGTGCAGGAGCGTGCCCTGCCCATTTTTTGATTGCAGAGTACAACACAATCACCAGGAGCTCACCCCTTCTTTGATGTTCGATGTCAACTTTTAATCAGCATGTGTTGCTTTGCCCGCAGTGGAGTCCCACGCATTCCGCGCATTTCGGTCACCGTCTGTATCCACATCCGGAGGCGATCACCACATCATGGTGATCCTGTGGCAGTGAAGTTACTCTTGCAGAGCGGAGGGTGATGCTTTGAAGGCATTCGATGTCCGATGCATCCGATGCAACCGGTGCTTTTGCAACATCCGGATTGCGCCCTCCGGAGGCGATCTGTTGAATCTCTGGGCATCAGATCCCAAAGATTCCGCCTGCATCGAAACTTCGATGGGACAGAAGTCGCATCAAAGGAACAGGGACTGGTGATTTTCCCGTCCACAAGGCTCAAAGATTCCGCCTGCATCGAAACTTCGATGGGACAGAAGGCGCACCAAAGGAAAAAAGGCTGGTGATTTCAAAGAACTTTTGTACAAGCGAATCACCCTTGCAGAGTCTTTCTTTTGAAGGCGACCGCCCTTCGATCACCATGAATCAGAGATCGGCGCTGAAGGGGATCGCCTGACCCATGCGTGCCTCGGTCTCCGAGAGCTCGATCAGCACCGCGTAAACCTCAACGCCCCTCGACCGGGCCTCGATCAGGGCCTCCGCATACCGCGGATCGATCGCTTTGGCCAGGGCGACCACCCGCGAATCTTCACGGCTTGCGGCAAAGAGGAGCACCGCTCGATCGCCCGCTTCAGCACGCCTTGCAAGCTCCATCAGATGTTTGGTGCCCCGTTCCGTGACCGCATCCGGAAACCGGGTCACCCCATCGCCCACGCCCATGGTCGCGCTCTTGATCTCGACGTAGCAATCCGGCAGCCCGTCACCCGAAAGCAGCACATCGACCCGGGAATGATCGCCGTAAGGCACCTCGCGCCTGAGATCGCGATACATCGCCAACGGCTCAAAGCCCCCCTGGCTCAGCCCTTCGGCGATGATCGCATTGGGCCGCTGCGTGTTTAACAGGATTCTGACGCCATTCACCTCGTGCATCTCGAGCGTATAGGCGAGCTTTCGCCTCGGTGAATCGCTCTTCGAGAGCCAAACGCGCCCCCCTTCCTCGATGCAGTTCCTCATCGATCCGCTGTTCGGGCAATGCGCCGTCACGATCTCACCAAAGAGATCGACGTCGACCAGAAACCGCTTGTACCGCTTCACCATGCGCCCGCAAACCAATGGTGGAAACCGCATCAGATCCCTCCCCGTAAAACCACGGTGGATGGGGAAAGGGATACAACAAAACCGCGCGCGAACGCCAGGGGGTGGTGAATGGAGATGAGGCGAGGTCTGAGGAGATGGGAGATGGTGGTGATC
>JAEEGL015351352.1_pt1 | contig 19671 bp, 18 predicted proteins | sample 9134231 | NCBI WGS metagenome assembly JAEEGL01 (sample SAMN16246548, study PRJNA631951) | gut metagenome | biome: gut microbiome; feature: rumen; material: fiber-attached | host: Bos | place: Iran: Karaj | collected 2018-10 | reverse complement strand
TGCACCAACACCAACGAATAATTCAACGAAATCAGATCCACTAATATAATAAAATGGTACATTAGCTTCACCTGCAACTGCACGAGCAAGTAAAGTTTTACCAGTTCCAGGAGGACCAACTAAAAGTACTCCTTTAGGAATTCTTGCACCTAATTTTTGGAATTTTTTTGGACTTTTTAAGAAATCAATTAATTCTTTAACTTCTTCTTTTTCTTCTTTTAATCCAGCAACATCTTTAAATGTAACTTTATTACGACTATCAGAAAGTTTAGCTCTACTTTTACCAAAATCAAATGATTTATTAGCTCCACCAGCTTGACGTGATAAGAAATATAATCCACCACCAACTATTAAGATAATTGGTAAGAAGTTAACTAATATAACTAATAAAGTACTAGAACTAGGATCTTTATTAACTTTTATCCTATAATCATACTTTTCATAACCATCAATTAATACTTTAACTACTTCATCAGAAAGTGGAGTTGTAACATTGAAACTTTCATTTTCTTTATAAGATTTTAATTTTCCTTCAATATTATATATACCACCATCTTTACTAGGTGTAACTTCCATTTCTTGAATTTCACCAGCACTAACTTTAGCCATAAATTCATTATATGTTAAATCATATGTTTTAAAACTCATTAAACGATATATATAAAATAATACTAACATTAAAATAACTAGTAAAACATATGGAACAACATTCTTTTTCATATCTTTTTTATTCATATTTTTTCTCCTTTCAAAAGCACCTAAATATTATATCACAGTCTTCGTCTTTTCGTCTATTATATTTTGATTTTTTAACTTTTGGAATCCATATTACTTTATCTTCAGAATCAACAACAATAGGCCATAAATCTCTCTTACCAAGAGGAATTTTAGCATTAATTAAAACTTCATTAACTTTCTTAGTTCCATTCATATTTTTTACTTTAATTCTATCGCCATTTTTTCTTGTTCTAACACGTAGTGGTAATACTACATCATCATTATTAATTCTTAAGATATCATTACCATCAGTTTTAGATTCATCAACTCTTTTAATTGTTAATCCATTTGGTAAAAACACTTCATTAGAAAGTTCAATATCATATGGTATAACTTCTTTAATATCTTTTTTAAAGTATACTTTATTATATTCTTTAACTACCATATAATCATTAGGTAAATTAAAAGAAACACTAGCTTTATTAGAATTAATAGCTTCTAGTACTAAATCAACATGACGACGATCTATTTCAATAATATCATCACGATAGATCATACTGAATATATAATCAATAATTCTTTTTTGAATAACTATATCTAATAATCTAAACTTATTAACATCAATAATACCATCTTGATAAACACTATCAATAACACTAGATGTTATTCTTTCAATAAATTCATCACTTTCACGTATTTGATTACTAAAATTAATAAACTTTTCATGAACACGATTATCTTCTTCTTTAAGAAATGGTAATACACTCTTACGATATCTATTTCTAGTATATTTATCTTTAAAATTACTTTGATCAATTCGATAAGGGATATTATTTTCTTTATCAAAATCTTCTAGTTCTTTTTTAGTAACACTAATAAGTGGTCTTACTATCTTATAATTTCCCATATCTACAATATCACTAAAACCACTATATCCACGCATTGTAGAACCACGAACTATACGCATAAGAATAGTTTCCATCAAGTCATCAGCATGATGTCCTGTCATTAAATAATTAGCATTATATTTATTAATTAATTCTTCATAAAAATGATATCTAATATTACGAGCTTCATTGTGGAAATTATCATCACCATATTTCGTAATAGTCATCATTTCAAAAGTAATATTATTTTTATTACAGTATTCTTTTAGAAATTCAGCTTCTTCAACACTTTCTTTTCGAACATTATGATTAACATGAGCAACAACAATTTTATAACCAATCTTCTTTCTTAATTCTTTTAAGACATACAAAAGAGCCATAGAATCTGGTCCTGCGGATACACCTACTATTAATATATCTTTTTCATTTAATTTAATCTTGTTTAACAAGAAATCATATACTTTATTCATAACAACGCCTTTTCCCTTATTTTATAAGAATTTACTGTACTTATCAAGACTTTTTATGATAATATTTATAATAAATTATAAATTAAAGATCTTAGAAAATTTGATATTGGTAAAACAGCATGGTTCATACCAATTTTCGTTTTAATATACGTAACAGTAATAATACTTGATAATTTTTTATTATAAAAAAACCTACAGATTAGTTTTCTGTAGGTATTCTAATTATTAATTCACCATTTTTAGAATAGAAATACTTTTCTCTTGCATATCGAGCTAAATAATCTTTATCTTGTAGTTTAGTAATTTCATTAGTTAATTCTTCTTCTTCAAGAGTTAAAGCTGCAATTCTTTTCTCTAATTCATCAGCTTCTTGATATTTTTCCATTATTTGATTAATAACTTTATATACTGAAACAAATACAAAGCAAATTACTGCAACCGAAAAAAGGCCAAACACTAATAGTCGTTTAACATTTTTTTTCATACTAACTTTAGTTTTCCCTTTTCTCATACTATTCTCCTAATTAAAATATAGCAAAAAAGCCTATTTTATTCAATCCAAATTAATTCGATTTTTAGCACTTTACTATTATTTGACACTATTTTAACATTAAAAAAAAAAGAATTGTTAAATTCTTTTTAAAACTCTTCACTAAACTCTGGTGTAGTAGCTCTTTCATAAGCACCAAGAATTGTTTCATTGAACATTTCTCTTGTTTCCTTATTAATTGGATGAGCTTGATCAATATGTACCTTAATTTCTTCATTAATAGTTCCGTCTTCATTACGTCCTGGAACTACACGAGATGGCATAGCAACTACCATTTTTTCTGGTTTTTCAATGATTCTTATATCTTTTACAACAAAGCAATCATCTAGTGTTACTTCAACTACTCCTTTAACATTTGAATTTGGCTTATCGAATTTTCTTCCTTGCACTTTCGTGATCTTCATGCATATACCTCCTTGGAAATTATTCTAAATTAATTATATAATACTAAAATTAAAAATGCAATTTATATTTGTAAAATAAATTATATTTTTTTATAAAAAAAACACATCATTAGATGTGTTAATTTTAATTCTATGCACCACCTTGGTTAGCAACTACCTTAATCTTAAATGATGCAGGTGTTGTTGCTAAAGCATTCCATTGAGTAGTTGTTAGAACTTGTCTAGTACCTACCCATTCTGTTGTTGTTCCATTGTAATCTGTTTCTGGATTACTTTCATCATATGTATCAGAAATAGCTACGCCTGCGCCATCAATATAAGCTTTAATTGTGATTGTTCCATTAACTGTTGTATTTGCTGGAATTCGTCCTTGAGCAAGAACTGAACCACTTGCTATTGTTGCACCATCTTCATATGAATTAAGAGTGATTTCTCCTGAGTTACTTCCAAAGGCTTTTACATTAGATAAATCAGTTTGACTAACTTTAACACTCAATGGTAATTTTCCATCGGCTGTTCCAATATTACTTGATACTTCTTCAGCAGTTACAGTGAAATCAATACCATTAGTATAATTTGTACTTCCTGTAATTGTAACAGTACCAGTACCAACATTAGTTGAATCAGTTCCTACAGATGTTTTTGCAATAGGAAATACGTTAGTAATTGTTATAACAGAATTTGAAGTATCAAATGAAATTGTTCCTGTTCTAACAGTATTTGCTGTTCCTGTTCTAGTATAGTTAAAGAATGCAAATGATACACCTACAACTGCAACAACTAATATTGCTATTCCGATTACAGATAATAAAATTTGTTTACTTGAATTTGAATTGCTCATTTTTTATCCTCCTTACTATTAAAATATAGCACATTATTTTATAACTTTCAATAATTTTGTTTTGTATTTTAAATAATTTTACACTTTTAATTCCAACCCCATCTTAAAATGTTAAATTCAATGTTTCTTTGTCTTCCAATAACAACTGTATCAGCTTCACTTGGATATAATAAATCCATAGTTAAACCAACAATTGCACTACCACGATCAAGTACTATTCCAATAAATTCATCACCTTCAACAAACTTAAAGTTTTTGATATGTACAATACTTCCACAAGGAATAGATTTATCAGCAGCTAAGATTCTAATTTTACCATAATCTTTCTCATTATAGTAAATATTACCATTTCTAACATCAGGATTAGGATAACATGCAACACGACCACCACATCCTGGGCAATCTGGTCCATATCCAGTTAAAGTACCAATGAATTGAAGTTTATTTAAATTTCCATATGTTCTAATATCACCAACATTAGTTACTAACTTTGGGGAATTATTTATTTGTTTAGTTATTCTTGTTGATAAAACTGATTTAACATTATTAATATTCGATGTAACAATATTAGTCTTTTTATTACCACCTAAAATAATAAAAGCAATAGCAAAAACACTGATTATTATAAAGTAATACTTCAATACTTTTTTTCTCGTAATCATGCTATCACCCTATCCTTATTATCTATATAAATTTTACCATTTTTCAAGGAAAAAGTCAATTTTCATTAAAAACAAATAAGAATTCAATTATAGATAAAATATATAATACAGAAAAACCTGTTTCATAACTAACAAAACAGGTTAATATCTCTTTTTTTAATTTATAAAACTAATATTCCAAGATGCATCATTACCATTTCTTTGAGTCATATTTATTCTAAGTTTAATAGGTTTAGAATAGTCTCCCTGAGTAGTAGTAATATTAGTTACATATGCAACAGCAAACTCAAAAATAACATCATGAGAAGTATCATTATCATCATATAGTCTATCTAATCCATCAATATCAAACCAGAATGTTTTATTATTTGTTAAAAATACTTGTGAATAATAGGTTCCGGTTGCTGATTGTGGATGATAATATTGATTTCCATTATGATTTGGAACAGCATCAGTAATATCTAGATTACAACTACCACTACTTCCTTTATTAACAGTTTTATAACAGAATCTAACTACATTAAATGCATCTTCTGACATAACATCAATAGATAAATATTTTCCAACAAGTATCGCACTTTCTATCTTCGGATTAGATGCTCGAACTGTACTAGTACCTGTAATCATTTTTCTTACTACACTACCTATTGTATTTTGATATGAATCATATCCTTGCGCACATATTAAGTAAGACTCTGTACTATTAACATTAATTGTACCACCTGACATATTAATTCTATTACTTGATGATGGATAACATTGTGCACTACCATTTGTTGTCTTAACAATTCCATATTCAATATATGAACAATTGCCATTATATGCAAATCCAACTCTTCCATCTGAAACTTTATCAATAATTATATTACATGAACTAGGTCTTGGTGTCGCTGGTTTTGGTGTTATTGTTGGTCTTATGGTTGGAATAATTGTTGGTTTTGCGGTTGGCTTTGCGGTTGGCCTTGCAGTTGGAATTGCCGTTGGTTTTGCAGTTGGCCTTGCAGTTGGAATTGCCGTTGGTTTTGCAGTTGGCTTTGCAGTTGCTTTTGCCGTTGGTTTTGCGGTTGGCTTTGCAGTTGGTTTTGCTGTTGGTGTCGCTGGTCTTGGAGTTACATTAACTGGATACCAACATCCATCAGTATCTTCGTAACAAGTAACATTCTCTCCTAACTGACATCTATATTTAGTATAATAAGTACAATTATTTGTAGGTGTTGGAAATGGTGTCATAGTTGGCCTTACGGTTGGCTCTGGGGTTGGCACCGGAGTAGGTTTTATAGTTGGCATTGGTGTAGTTGGTATTCCACCTGGAGTCGTACTCGATATATCAATACCCATTATCCTTAATATCAAACTTATAAGTGTCGGTAATAAGAATATTATTAAAGCTGCTATAACTCTTATCATTATTTTCTTTTGGCCTTCTTTTTCCTCAGGATCAATAACTTTTTTAGTAATATCCAAAGTAGTCATAACAATAAGGCCAATTGGCACAATAATTCTAATTATATTAAGTATCCTAATGATCATATTAATGACATTTATAACCCCTGGTTGACTCATCCAATCAATTTCAAGCATCTTATAACCTCACCTATAATAATAGAATATCACATTTTTTAATATTTTTATAGTACTAAAAAAGTAGACTAGACAGTCTACTTAAATAAATTATATATTTTATTAACATTACCAGTGGTCTTTTCAGTAACTTCTTCAATTGTAACTTCTTTGATTTTACGAAGTTCACCAGCAATTATTTTAATATTTTTTGGATAGTTTGTATGTCCACGATATGGTTCAGGTGCAAGATAAGGACTATCTGTTTCTAAAACCATAGTTTCTAATGGTAATTCCTTAACTACTTCTTTTAACTTACTATTTTTAAAAGTTAAAACTCCACCAATCCCTAGATAAAAACCTAAATCAATGAATAATTTAGCCATTTCCAAACTTCCACTAAAACAATGAATAACACCACGACATTTATGTTCTTTTAATATATCATAAACATCTTGAATAGAATCTCTAGAATGAATTACTACTGGTAAATCATATTTTTCAGCTAATTCTAATTGTTTTTCAAAAAAATCTTTTTGTGTTTCAATATTCATATCATTATGATAATAATCTAGTCCTATCTCACCAATTCCAACTATTTTCTTATTCGTTTTAATTAAGACTTCTAAGTCATTAATGTCTTTATCAGTTAAATCATCAACTTCATCAGGATGAAAACCAACAGTCATAAAGATACTAGGATATCTATAAATTATTTCAAGACCATCTCTAATACTTTTTTTATCACAACCAGATATAATGAATTTGGTAACATTATTCTTTTCTGCATCCATTATCAAACTATCTATATCATCAGTTAAACTCATATGACAATGAGTATCTACTAAATAATTATTGTTCATCATGTTTCTCTATCCTCATAAATAGTGGAGTAGGAGTACCTAACTCATATTCATTATCCACTAAATATTCTTCATCTTTTTTATTATTATTTAATTGTGCAAATATTTTCTCACTAGTTTCAGGTAAAAAAGATTCTAAATGAGATCCAATTACCCTAATTGCTTCTAATAAATTATAAATTACTGTTTCTAGTCTTCCTTTTAAATTTTCATCTTTAGCTAATATCCATGGTGTAGTCTCATCAATATACTTATTACTACGTCTTGCAATATCAAAGATATCATCAAGTGCATTTATTAAAGTAATTAATTCATTATCAACATCTTCACTTACCTTAGTATTAGTAACATGCCCATTAAAATACTTATTACCCATTGCAATAGTACGATTAACCAAATTACCTAAAACATTAGCTAAATCACTATTAATTCTCTCAATTAATAAATCTTCAGTATAATTACCATCTTGTGCATAAGGTATTTCATGTAAGCAATAATATCTAATAGCATCAGTTCCATATTTTTTACATAAATCATCAGCATAAGTAATATTACCTGTAGATTTACTCATCTTATCATTAGAGAATAATAACCAAGGATGTCCAAAGATTTGTTTAGGTAATTCTAAACCTAAAGCCATTAAAATAATAGGCCAATAAATAGCATGGAATCGATAGATATCTTTTCCTAATAATTGTAAGTCAGCAGGCCAATATTTCTTAAATTGTTCACTACTTCCATCAACATCATATCCTAAGAAAGTAATATAGTTAATTAATGCATCAACCCATACATAAATAACATGTTTTGGATCAAATGGAACTTGTACACCCCAAGTAAATGTAGATCGACTAACACACAAATCTTGTAATCCAGGTTTTATGAAATTATTTATAATCTCATTTTTACGTGATTCTGGCACTAAGAAATCAGGGTGTGATTCAATATAATCAATTAATCTTTGTTCATAATTAGATAGTTTTAAGAAGTAAGCTTCTTCTTTCGCTTTAGTAACTTCACGTCCACAATCAGGACACTTACCATCTACTAATTGACTTTCAGTATAAAAAGATTCACATGGAGTACAATATAATCCCTCATATACTCCCTTATATATATCGCCTTGATCATATAATTTCTTAAATATTTTAGCTACTCTTTTACAATGTTCAGGATCAGTCGTACGAACTAATTTTGAATAACTAATATTTAATAAATCTAACATTTCTTTAAATTCTACAGCAATTTTATCCACATGTTCTTGTGGACTAATTCCTTTTTCTCTTGCTTTTTCTTCAATTTTTAAACCATGTTCATCAAGTCCTACTTGAAAATAAACATCATCTCCATGTTTTCTGTGATATCTTGCAAAGACATCAGCTAAAACATCTTCATAAACATTTCCTATATGACTTTTACCACTCGCATATGGTATAGCCGTTGTAATATAAAATTTTCCCATAATTCTATCTCCTTTTTAAATAAGTATCATCATCATTTCTTTCTATTTTTAGAGAAAGATTATCATCATCTACTAATAAATATTTCATAAATAATCCTTGAGCGAAACCATCGCCCTTTTTAACAATATAATCTTTTTCTCCCTCATTTTTAAGTCCTATCCAAATATGACCTTCATTAGTTGGATTACCATAATAATCTTTATCAACTACACCAACTTGATTTATTAATCTAACATTATATTTAAAACCTTGACTACTACGAACAACAATAAGTAAAGTTTCATCATTTTCCATTATTGCTTTAATTCCCGTAGGAATCTTTTTAATTTCCCCAGGTTTTATAATAAAATCAAATAATGCATGAAAATCATATCCAGCAGCAAAATGAGTATCACGACTTGGCATCCGAAACTCATTATAAATATTAATATCATCACTAATATCTTTTTTAAATTGTTTAAATGATATTTTTTCAAATTTTCTCATAAAAACCTCCAGAAAACAAAAAACACGATAATTCCTAAGGACGAAATTACCGTGTTACCACCTTAATTCATAGTATAACTATGCACTCAAACTTTTAACGCTACTAGCGATTTATCTCCAAAACCATACTTCATTACTTTCTAATATTCTATTTCCACCAACAAGAACTCTCTAAAATCTTCCAGTAACTACTCATTCCTTCCTCGATAAATATGCTTAGATTATAACACCATTATGATGATTATTCAAGACATTTTTCTTTAAAATAATTTAACAAACTAATTCTTATAATTTACTAACTGTATTATTATTAATATTATCAATCATTTCTTTGTTTTCTTCATTATTATTACTGATTACTTTCAAATAAAACATTAGCTTATCTTTAATAATATTAATTACTTTTACTGTTAACATTTCTAAAACATATTTATCTATTTTACTTTTCGTATCATCATCAATATTTTGATCTAATTCACTAATTAACATTGAAGCATTTTCAAAAAAATAATCTTTCGTTTTATTGAGAATTAATAATGATAAACGTCCTAATTCTTTATTATATTCATCATCAGACATTTCACTTATTTTATTCTTTAATGGTTCTTTTTCTCTATCCACTATTTCTTTAATTTGTTTTGATGCCATCATAAAGAAACTTGTTATGGTTCTATAGAATACCATTGCTTGTTCACTTTGAGAATCTATATTACGATAAGAACATACTGTTTTCTTAATTTCCGTAGCAATACCTGGCGTATAAGAAATATAGAACAATTGTAAAGATTCTAAAGCTTTATCTAAATCAATCTTTTTCTTATTAAGAAGTAATTCTTGATTAGTATCTAATAATGTTTGTTTAATATCAATATTCTCTTCCATATATCCTCTCTATTATATATAAAGAGTATCAATATTTAGTGATTTTGTCAAGAAATCGTCAAAAACTAACAAAAAATATTATTATTATTTAAAACTGTCAAAACACAACATAAATTACAACAAAAAAAATGAACATTGTTCATTTTTATTTTCTACTACCCATTGCACTTATTTTATTTGCCTCGTCAAGCATACGATTAAATTCTGAACTTTCTTGCGCGTCTTTTTGTTCTTTCTTTAGAGTTTCATCTACTCTAAATGACAAACTAACTATTCTATTTAAGATATTTTTATGAACACTTAGAATATTACCCTTTTTCTCCATCGTAGCTGAAATATCGCTATAATAATTTACTATTTCCAATAATTCTGATGAATAGCCTACTTTTGTTTCTTCATCTTGAACTAATAATATTTTATTCTTTAAATCTTCAAACTCTCTTGATATTTTTCTAACTGATTGTTTAATTGGATCAGTATTATCTTTTTCCACTTCTTCTACTTTTTCATTATTAACTGGATTATCATCTGTTTTTTTCTTTGAATTTACTTTTACCGTTGATTTTTCTAAGGATTTAATCATCTTTTTAAGTTTATGATTATTTATTAATCTTATAATTGGTAATTTATCCGCACAAACAAGACGATATATTCCACCAACTGAAATTGCCAAACCAATAAGTACTAAACATGGTGATAATATTCCCAAAAAAGCTGTAAGAATACTAATAGGCGTATCACTTTCAAAAAAAGGTTTTGAAACTTCAATTAGATTTACAAAACCATATGCTGAGGCTGGACCAACTGCTACTAGAATTAAATCAATAATATGCATTAATATATCCATTGGAAGACTATTCCTGTTTTCTTTTATTTGATTTTTCAAATGCTTTATATATATTCTTTTATCCTTATTACTATTAAAAATGCCTTTATCACCATTTTCAATAGCCAATTCTTCCTGTTCGTATCTACTTAATGCATTTTGATTAATAATATTTTTATTATCTTCTTCATTAATAATTTTATCTTGTCGTTTTGTTAGTTGAATCAAATCATCAAAAGCATCTACTAATTCTTTTTTTTTATTGTTCTTATTAAATAGTTCCTTTCCATCTTTAATTTGATAAAGGACTGAATTATATAATACTTCATAGCAATTATCTTTACTGTTAAATGTAACGCCATTATCATCAATATCTCTTCGAATATTAGCATTTATTAATCGAAAAAAGTCTTCAATAGTATATTCAAAACTATCACTTTTAACAGTACCTAGTTTTGTAAATACTAATTCTTTCTTTTCCATATATAATTCACTCCTTTCTTATTATTTATTTTCTACTACCCATTGCACTTACTCTGTTTGCCTCATCTAACATACGATCAAACTCATCAGCTTGTTGTTGCTTTTTTTCTTCTTCTTTTAATAATTTTTCCACTTCAAATGACATAACAATAACTTGTTCCAATACTTGTCGATGAACAGTTAACATATTTCCTTTTTCTGAAAATGTTATTGATACTTCTTCATAATAGTCAACTAATTTACGTAATTGTTCAATATAAGTATTCTTTTGTTTCTCATCCTGAATTAAGACTATTTTATTTTTTAATACATTAAATTCTTTAAGTATTTCTTCCACTGCTCTATGTTCTGGTATACTATTTTCTTTTTCTATTTGATTTACTTCAGCTTTTTCTGCTTCTTTTGCTAACTCATCAAACATATTATTATCTTCTTTCGAAATACTTTTAGATAATGATTCTTTTAAAGCCTTTATTTTTGTTTTTATTTTGTCTTTTTTCGAATGTGTTTTTATTGCTTTTACAAGTGATACAAATGGATATGATATGATGATTGATAACACAAGAGCAATATGTAATGGCATTTGAAAAGATATAGCACCACCAGATAACATCAATATCACATATTTTAAATCAATAGTATATGCAAAAGACAACATACCCCAAAGCCCCAATAATCCACCACCAATAAAGTTAAAGCCAACCAAAATCTTGAAAATAATATTATCCCATATTTTATCAACTATACTTTTATGAATCTTAAATAATGATGGGAATTCAAATTTACAATTGGATAATTCTTTTTTTAAATGGGAAATATATCTTTTTTTATCTTCTTCAGTATTAAAGATACCTTTCTCTCCATTTTCAATAGCCACTTCATTCTTTTTAACTTCTTGTTGCTGCTTTAATTCATTTTCTTTAACTATTTTTTCTTGCTTTTTCTGATATTCTATGCTTTTTTTAGATAATTCAATTAATTTATCTAATATTGTTATTATCTCTTTTTTATCACTCAGCTTATTTATTAATTCATTGCCATATTTTACTTGATATGAATTAGATAAAATTTTAATTATATAGTGATTTCTTTTTATATCAAAATAAACACGATTATTATCCACATCCCTCGTTATATTTCTTTGCATCAATTGAAAAAAATCATCATATGTATATTCAGATTCATCATATTTTACAGTACCTAATTTAGTAAAGTTTAAACTATTCATTTCCATATGCTATTTTTTTCCTTTCCCTGAATCACTTTTAATAATAGATTGTAATTCACTTCGTAGTTCACTTAATTGCTCCGAAACAAAAGATGATAATGCATTACTTTTAAGAACACTTTTTATTTTAAACTCTACATCGATAATTCTTTCTAGAATATTCATAGGTACCATTGGATTACCAAGAAATAAACCTGATTCTTTTTTCTTATTGTAATCTTCAACTTGTTTTCTAAAATCAATAATGATTTTCTTTAATTCTTGGGCAAGAGCACCTCGATTCTTTGGATCTAATTGTTCAACTTGAGCTAGGTCATTATATATAAATTTGTTAATATACATTTGAAGATTTAATGGATTTTCTTTCTTTTCTTTTTCTTCTTGTTTCATACTTGTTATTATTTGAACAACATTAGCTATTTTGGTATTATTAACATTTTTCTCTTCTGGTGTTTTAGACTTCTTAAGAGCTAATTGTAAATATTCTAATAATAATTCGTAATCTTCAACAGTTTCAAGATCTTCATAATTTGACCTAATAATCGCATCTATTTTAGTTTTTCTAACTGCTTGTAATGCTTGTTCATCATTGATCTCTTTCTCTTTTGAAGTTAGCAAAAGTAGTTTTATTATTAAAGGTGAATATTCCTCACTTTCAAGTTTTTCTTGTTCAGTTTGATTTAATATTACTTTATATTCAGTACCTTTATAAGTAATAAAAAACTCTTTTTTATCATCGTAGAAAGAAATACTATACTCCTCTTTTGATAATCCTCTATCTAGTTCTTTTAGAAATTTTGGAACTGGCACCTCTATTTTTTTATCTTCTAAAATAATTATTACTTCATACCAATCGGTAAATACTATCTTATTATTATCCATAGACTCCCTCTAGTTTAATTATAACATATGAGGCAATAAATACTTATTATCACATCAAATAATTGTCCATTTTACACAAAAATAGACAAAAAAAAGAATAAATTACTATTCTTCCATTATTTTTATATTTCCATCTTTATCTACTGTAACTATATTCTTGTCTACACTCATAGCATCACTTGAATCATCTATATTAACTTCTTTATAAGTTATAGTCGTAGTTCCTTCTTTTAATCCTTTAAATACATATGTCATATAAACAGGAGCTCCAACTTTACCACCGGTATTTTCATCTTTAGAAACATAATTTCTAACTAGTTCTACGATACTTTCATCTTCTATTTCAATTACACGTTTAAATGGTATTCCTGCACTCATTTTATAAGTTAATTCTAATTCCTTTGGGTTCTTAAAAACATTGGGCTTAAACACTATTAACGATATAATGGCTGAAATTAACACAAAAACAATAAGTCCGATTAAAACATATTTATTCATATTCACCTCTATATACCATTATACAAAAAAAAGATAAAAATAAATACTTTTATCTAATATTATTAATTTCTTTTTTTAAATCTAGATTTGGATTATCTACCACAGTAGTAATTTCTAGTATTTTACCTAAATCTATTTTATCTAGTAAATGATAATTATTAAAAATTTGTTCAACCTCTTTCATCTTTTTATAAATTATATCTCTTTGCTCGTTGGCCTCTTTTCTTCTTCTTTCGATTTCTTCCATTTCTTCTTTACTTGGTTCTCTTCGTCTTTCTATATCATCAAGATCTCGACGTGCTTGATGTTCATCCATACAATATTGACTATATTTAGAATCCAATTCCATATAATAATTATATAAATCAAGCAGTTGATTTTTAATCTCTTCTGTAATTAAGTTATTTTCTAACAAACAATCTAATCGGTAGAAGAAAAGAAATTGCTTGATAGTATAATCCAAATATTTATTTGGTAATTCTTCATAAGGAATATGATAGGATTTATCACCTAGTGTCATATCACTATATTCTATATTTAACATCGAACTTAAAAATTCCATTACCTCTTCTTTTTCATTATCTTTTACCATATAATCCTCCCAAAACAACATAATATACTACAATATATATTAACAATTGTAAATAAAAAATCAGTTTTCACTGATCTTTTAAAAGTTTTCATTAATTAGTTTAATTAAATAGAAAATATAATGTTTTGGCAAATTAGTTGTTATTAAAGAAACACTTAAACATTTATTACGATAATTAAACTTAAAATATGGTGAGATATTATAAGCTGACATGAATAATTTTTCACCATTAATTGTTTTAGATTTGTTAACATTAAATATAATCTCAACAGAGTTTTTTGTTTGATTAACTTTAATAACTCCTGCACGTCTTGCTATTTTATCAAACCATTCTTCATACATATATATTTCCATATCATAATCTATCTTACCAAAACGATCTTCAATCTCGGACTTAACATCTTTAAGTTTTTCATAAGAATCAATAGTATTAATTAATTTATGAATCTCAATCTTAATTTCATTTTCATTAACATAATCATCGCTAATATGAGTTGCAATATTTAGTAGTGGTGGTTCATTAGTTTCTTCTTCAACTTCTTCACCCTTAATTCTTTTAACTTCATCGTTTAGTATTTTAAGATATAAATCAATTCCAACACTATCAATAAATCCAGCTTGTTCACTACCTAAAATATCTCCCGCTCCTCTTATGGCAAGATCACGATTAGCTATTTTAAATCCACTACCAAGTTCCGTAAATTCTTCAATTGTTTTAAGTCTTTTAATAGCTTCTTCTCCTAATACTTTACCAGGTTTATACATCATATATGCATAAGCTATTTTATCACTTCTTCCAACACGACCACGAATTTGATAAAGTTGAGATAAACCAAAATGATCTGCTTCAAGAATAATTAATGTATTAACATTCGGGATATCTATTCCTGTTTCAATAATCGTTGTGCATACTAAAATATCTGCTTTATGATTGATAAAATCCATCATTCGATTTTCGATTTCATCACGATTCATCTTTCCATGGGCAAAGATTATCTTAGCTTCTGGTACTAAACTTTGAATATCATAGACTTTATGTTCAATTAAATCAACGTGATTATAGAGAATAAACACTTGGCCACCACGAGCTAATTCTTTATAGATAGCATCTTTAATTAGTGAATTGTTTTCTTCCACAACATAAGTTTGAATTGGAAAACGGTTTACTGGTGGGGTTGTTATTAGTGATAAACTTCTTATTCCAACTAAAGACATTTGAAGAGTACGTGGTATTGGAGTTGCTGTAAGTGTTAAAACATCAACATTATTTTTATATTTTTTTATTTTCTCTTTATGAGTAACACCAAATCTTTGTTCTTCGTCTATAATTAGTAAACCTAAATCTTTTGGTTTAATAGCATCATTTAATACACGATGTGTTCCGATTAATAAATCAATTGTTCCTTTGTTAACACCATCAATAACACTTTCAGCTTTTTTATTAGGAACAAAACGATTTAATAAGCCAATATTAACTGGATAATTACTAAATCTTTCTATTGCACTATTATATTGTTGCATTGAAAGAATAGTTGTTGGACATAAATATATAACTTGTTTACCATTCATAATCGCTTTAAATATTGCTCTAAAAGCCACCTCTGTCTTACCAAAACCAACATCACCACATAATAGTCGATCCATTGGATGATTAGTTTCCATTTCTTCTTTTATTTGTTTTGTGGCAATAATTTGATCATCTGTTAAGGTATATTCAAACTCACTTTCAAACATTGTTTGAAGTTCCTCATCTGGAGCATACTTAAATCCTTTTTGAATTTGTCTTTCCGCATATATTTTAATTAATTCATTAACAATACTATGTACTTTAGTTTGTACTCGTAATTTAGTTTTTTGCCAATCTGTTCCACTTAAACTAGATATTTTAGGAGTAGCTCCATCTTTAGCCGAATACTTATTAATTAAATCTATTTTTTCAACTGGAATATATAATTTATCATTATTTTTATATAAAAGTTCAATATAATCTCTTTTGATATCATTTAAAGATAATGTTTTTATACCATTATATACCCCAATACCACATGTATTATGAACAATAAAATCTCCTAATTCAAGTTTATTAATATCTCGAATTTTTGTGGAATACTTAAATTTAGTTTTATATTTTTTCTTGTCTCTTCGAACATTAAATAAATCTTTATCCGTAATAATAACAAAATCTTGATATACAAAACCATCATCTAATTCTAGTTCTATGATATTAATTTTGTTAAGAAAAATATGATTAGTATCCGTAATAACATAATTTATATCAATATTCTTAGTAAAAGCCTTGATTTGATATTTCTTAAGACATACGACAATAGTTTTATTTTGCATACTTTGAAGATAATTAATAATTCCATCAATATTTTCATGAAATTTTGGTACTTCTTTAATTTTATAATCAATGGTTTTCTTAGTATTTACATCAGTTAATAAACTATCATGCGTTAAATAATACACTTTTTCATGATTATCAATTATTTTTAAACTATGCATGTATTTACCATCATAATCTTGATCTTTTTCTTCATGATATTCTTTTATTTGCTCTTTAATCTCTTTATGAATATTCTTTATTTGAGGATAATCTTTAATAAATAATAAAGAATCAGGTAAATAATCAATAATACTGGAAATTTCTTTATTATAAATAGATATCATATGATGTTTATCATCTAAATTATCATCATTTTCTAGTAAATATTCTGAAGCTGGATAAATGTCAATATCATCAATCTCTTGAATTGATTTTTGAGATTCTGGATCAAAATAACGGATACTATCAATTTCATCACCAAAAAATTCAATACGAATTGGGTTAGAACAAGAAACTGGGAAAACATCAATAACATAACCACGAACGGCAATATCGGTTGTTTTAGAGACAATAATATCTCGTTTATATCCAATACTAATTAAATCTTTAACCAGCTTTTTAGGATCATAATCATCATTTCTTTTAATATGAATAATTTTATCTTGATAAAGTTTTTTTGTTGGCAAGAAACGCAAAAAACCCATTAAATGGGTAATCAAAATATGTTTATCATTATTAAGTAGGGCATTAATTGTCTCTAATCTCGTTATTTCTAAATCAGGACTTATTGCAATAGCCATACTAGTTAAGAAATCATCCATTGGAAATAATAGGGCTTTATCCGTATAAGATGATATTATGTTAAGTAGTCGATTAGCTTCAAATAGTGTTGGGGTAAGAATTACAATATTTTTATCACTAGTTTCAAACACTTCATTAACATAGTGACAAAAAGCCGTATCATTAAGACCTTTAATAACGATATCATCAAGATCTTTAGGGATAGAGAATAATTCACTATTTAATTTCATAATCTTCACCATTATACTTACTTTTAACTTTTTCAATATCTAAATCTAAAAAGTCATCAATAATATTAGCTGAAAATGCTATTATCTTATTCAATTTCTCTAATTCTTCTTTACTAAATTTACCAAGAACATAATCTTTTGTTTCCATCTTTTTATTATTATCAATACCTATCTTAAAATGAGCAAATTCCTCAGTATTTAAGTTTTCAATAATACTTTTTATACCATTATGTCCACCACTAGATCCCTTAGATTTAATTTTAATCTTTCCAACTGGTAAATCTAGATCATCATGAATAATTAAAATATCACTCGGTTTAATTTTAAAGAAATTACTATATTTCTTAACTACTGTTCCAGAAAGATTCATATATGATAATGGCTTAACTAAAATAAAATATTCACCATTTCGATAGATTTTTGCATATAAACCATTAAATTTATTTTTAAAACCAGATATCTTATACTGTTTAGCATATTCATCAATAACCATAAAACCAACATTATGACGAGTATTATCATATTCCTTACCTGGATTACCCAAGCCAACTATCATTTTCATATTGCATCCTCCTTTTCATTTTTAAAAATTCTTTTTATTTCATCCTTGTATGTTCCATCATCATTATGAACATACAACGGATTTAATATTTTAACTCCACAACTACCATTTTTACAAGCTTCTATCATAAATAAATTAGATTCTTTATCCACTTTAGGATAAATAAATTGAACTTTATGAATCGAAAAATGATATTTTTTTAGTACATCAATTACATCAAAGAAACGATTCGTTTGATGAACCATTCCAAGATATCCACCATTTTTTAATAAATAGTTGCTTATTTTAACTATTTCATCTAAATTAGTATAAATTTCATGTCTTGCTATAGTTTTATGTTCATCTTGATTCTTTTTTGAATCAGTTATATTAGGAAAATATGGTGGATTAACTGTTACTATATCAAAAAAATCTCCCTCATAATATTTCTTTAAATTATTTAAATTATCATTAATTATTGTAATTCTTTCATTAAGATTATTAATATCAATACTTTTTCTAGCTAATTCACAAACATCTTTTTGTATTTCTACACCAACAATATTAGCTTTAGTTTTAGTCGATAATATTAATGGTATAGGCGCATTTCCAGTACATAAATCTATAATATTCTTACATCTTAAATTCAAAGTTATAAAATTTGGCAAAAGGACTGATTCAAGAGAAAACTTAAACCAGTCATCATTTTGATATATCTTCAAATTATTAATTTCTAATAAATCATTTATTCTTTCCATTTTGTTTTTCTACCACAACAATATTGCCTTGTTTATCTTCAACATATATTTTTTGAGCTAAGATATCCAGATTAACCACTTTACCAGAAACAGTTTTATCAGAATATGTATCACCAATATCTGGTAAATTCTCTCTTAATTTAGAATATACGATATCTTCATAACTAAGACAGCACAATAATCTTCCACAAGATCCATTAATTTTGGTTGGATTTAAAGCTAACATTTGATTTTTTGCCATATTAATCGTAACACTATTAATATCAGTTAAGAACGTATTACAACATAACATTCTACCACAAGGCCCTAATCCTCCTATTTCACGTGCTTTATCACGAACACCAATTTGTCTTAATTCTATTCTTGTCTTATATATTGAAGCTAGACGCTTAGCTAATTCACGAAAATCAATTCTATCATCCGCAGTAAAATTAAATAGTAACTGCTTACGATCAAAAGTATAACTTGCATCCATAATATGCATATCTAACTTAAGTTCATCTACTAACTCTCTAGCTTTATTTAAAGCTTTACCAGCATCTTGATTATTTTTAAAATAATTTTGATCATCTTTTTTACTTGTTAATCTAATAACATTCTTAAGAGGTAAATTAAAATCATTTTCATCTATTTCTTTGATATTAGAGGTTACATATCCATATTGATAGCCTTTTTCTGTTTCAACAATAACCGTATCACCAATATTTAAATCATGATGATT
>JAEEGL011684885.1_pt1 | contig 19671 bp, 16 predicted proteins | sample 9134231 | NCBI WGS metagenome assembly JAEEGL01 (sample SAMN16246548, study PRJNA631951) | gut metagenome | biome: gut microbiome; feature: rumen; material: fiber-attached | host: Bos | place: Iran: Karaj | collected 2018-10 | reverse complement strand
GCCGATATGGCTGTGCAGAACGTCATTGGTGACAGCTTCCGCGGTGCCACATGGGTCTCTATCCACAACGGCGGCGGCGTAGGCTGGGGCGAGGTCATCAACGGTGGCTTTGGTATGGTTCTCGATGGTAGCGAGGCTTGCGACCGTCGTCTGCGCATGATGCTCCACTGGGATGTCAACAACGGCATCTCCCGCCGCTCTTGGGCCCGCAACGAAGGCGCCATGTTCGCCATCAAGCGCGCCATGGAGTTCTGCCCCGAGCTCAAGGTTACCATGCCCAACCTCGTCGACGACAGTGTCCTCGAAGGGTTATTCTAAGAGCTCTAATAACACATACAACCAAGACGGGGAGCCCGAAAGGACTCCCCGCCTTCTATAAAGTGGGAGCAATTATTAGAGGTGCTGGCCTTATTTGTTTAGGTCAAAGTGTATCTTGCAGTTTGGGAGCCATTCTTGGAACTGCCGTTTCTGCTCGTCGGTGAAGCGTTCGGAGGAGGGCTGCCAGGTTTCGATGTGCAGCTCTTGCAGCTTGGTGAGGTTCTTTATCTCTTCGGGCAGGTCGTTCAGCTCCGGGTTGGTGCTTACGTCGAGGTACATCAGGTTGGTGAGCTCGCCTATCTCTTTGGGGAGTGACGTCAGTTTATTGAAGTTCAGGATAAGTATGCGCAGGTTCTTCAACTTGCCGATCTCGGGGCCTATGTACTTAAGGCCGTTGGAGGAGAGGCTTATCTCGTCGAGCGTCGTAAGCTCGGCAAGCACCGGTGGGAATGTGTCGATGTGGTTGCCAAGCAGATTGATGGACTCAATCCTGTCGAGGCAGGCCAGTTTGGAGGGTAGATGTGTAAGGCCTTGTCCGGCCACGTCGATGCTCAGTACGTCGTGGCAGTGCCTGATGGCTGTCTTGAGGTCGGTGTACTCTTTGTATCCGCGGTTCTTGTGTATGTAGTCCCAATAGCTTTTGCCGAAGACAACCTCGACATAGAAGTTGTGCTCGATGCCGGTTGCCAGCTCTCTGCGTCGGCCTTGCAGCTGTTTGCCGTCGGCACTCTGCGTGCCGCTCCACACGAAGGCCACGCTGTCGTTGACAAACTCGCCGATGGCGAAGGTGAGGTCGCTGTTGAGCCGTCCGCCCATGCGGTACACCACGCTGGGGGTCTCGTCGTTGTGGTAGCTGCAGATAAGCGATGAGTCAAGCAGCCGCATCATGTTTATGGTGATGTTCTGCCGGCTGCCGTCGTCGGTCACATAATAGCCTTCGTATGAGTAGGTGGGGCAGAAGCCGTAGTTGTCGGGTACCCGTTTGCCCTTTGTCGAGGAGGCGCATCCTGCCGTCAGGCATGCCGCAGCCAAGAGCAGGAGCAGAGCAGGGGCGGTCGTGCGTGTATGCATGGTTATTGTTGTGTTGCTTGTTTGCGGCGGTCGCGGTATTCCGCGGTGGCGGTGAAGAAGGCGTCGCCGGAGGAGTTGAGGGCGGTCTCGACGCTGTCCTGCACCACGCCAATGATGAAGCCGATGGCGACGGCCTGCATGGCCACATCGTTGCCGATGCCGAAGAAGGAGCAGGCCATGGGGATGAGCAGCAAGCTTCCACCGGCCACGCCCGAGGCGCCGCAGGCGCCGAGGGTGGCTATCACCCCGAGGAACAGGGCCGAGCCAAAACTGACTTCTATGCCCAGGGTGTGGGCCACGGCGAGGGCGAAGACGGTGATGGTGACTGCCGCACCGTCCATATTGATGGTGGCACCCAGCGGGATGCTGACGGAATAGAAGTCCTCGTCAAGTCCCAGCTTCCGACACAACGCCATGTTGATGGGGATATTGGCGGCCGATGAGCGCGTGAAGAAGGCTTGCAGGCCACTCTCTTTGAGACAGGTGAAAAGAAGAGGGTAGGGGTTGCGTTTGAGCATGATGAACGAGATGAGGGGGTTGAAGACAAGGGCGTTGGCTAGCATGCATCCCATCAGCAGCAGGAGCAGGTGACCATAGGTGGTGAAGACCGACAGGCCACTCTCGCTCACGGTGGTGAACACCAGTCCCAGGATGCCGAAGGGGGCGAACTGGATGACCCAACGCACCACCTTGGTGACCACCGACGAGAAGTCGTGTACCACGTTGATGGTGGCTTTCGATGCCATGGTCTTCAGCGAGATGCCTATCACGATGGACCAGAAGAGGATGGCGATGTAGTTGGCATTGGAGATGGCCGCCACGGGATTGGCCACCATAGAGGTGAGCATGTTGGAAAACACATCGCCCAACGAGCCCGCGGAAGAGTCGACCGTGGCCGTCTCGGCTAGATCCAACGTTATAGGGAACAGAAAACTACCCACCACGGCGCAGACGGCAGCAATGAAGGTGGAGAGTATGTAGATGGTTATCAGCGTTGTGAACCGCCGCCCGTAGCCCTTACCTGCTTTGGCAATGGACGACATGACCAGTACAGCCACCAGCACTGGTGCAATGCCTTTCAAGGCGCTGACGAATATTTTCCCCAGCAGGGCGATGCCTCCCCATTGAGGAAGGGTGAGACCCAGCACGGCGCCTATCAGCAAACCAATGAATATTCTCAGCATCAGGCTGATGCTGGTGTATTTTTTCAAGAGTATGGAGGCAATGTTCATGACAGTTGTTTTTTCCTTGTGAAACTGGGTGCAAAGATACGAAAAAATTTGAAATACGAAACCTTCGGACAATAAAATGCAAGAAAAGTCGTTGTCTTAATACCTAATTTGCGAACCACAAATACATTATAAAATGAAAGGAAGTTCCATACCGTTCAAAAAGAACATGATTCAGGGTGGCGCCATCGTGGTGGCTGCCGCAGTGTTAGGTATCTTCATGGTCTGCACCGTGAAGACGCTGAAGTCCTACGACGACACCGTCAAGGTGCGCGGCCTCTGCGAGAAGGAGGTACCCGCCGACCGCGTGGTGTGGCGTATCAGCTATGGCGAGAAGTCCAACGACCTCGCCGACCTGCGCAACACCATCCGTAAGAACAACGAGATTATCGTCAAAAGTTTGCGCGATGCCGGCTTCTCGGACGAGGAAATCAAGGTGGGCAACGCCAGCTATGAGGACCGCTACTCGTGGGCCAGCAACCCCAACCAGATTCCTTTCCGCTACAACGCCAACCAGACTGTCACCGTCTTTACCAAGAACCTCGAACTGGTGCGCAAACTGCAGCAGACCCTCGAGACCGACCTCGTCAACCAGAACATCCTGGCCAACACTTGGGCCGACTACCAGTACCTGGGTCTCAACGACATCAAGCCCGAAATGATTCGCGAGAGCTTGGAGAACGCCCGTGTGGCCGCCGACGAGTTTGCCAACAACAGCCATAGCAAGATTGGCAAGATGCGTACCGCCTCGCAGGGCTACTTCGAGGTCGAGGACCTCGACGAGAACACCCCGCAGGTGAAGAAAGTCCGCGTCGTGACCACCGTCGAGTACTACCTGAAATGAAAGACTCGGTAATCATCTATTCCGGCGGGCTCGACTCGACCACGCTGCTCTATGAGGAGCGTGAGCGGGTCGCGCTCGCCGTCACCTTCGACTACGGCAGCAACCATGCGGCGCGCGAGATTGCCTGTGCGCGGTACCATTGCGAGCAGCTGGGTATCGAGCACATCGTCATCGAGCTGGGCTTCATGAGCCGCTATTTTCAATCGTCGCTCCTCAGCGGCGGCGATGCCATCCCCAGTGGCAACTACGATGAGGAGAATATGAAGAGTACTGTGGTGCCGTTCCGCAATGGCATCATGCTCTCCATCGCCTGCGGTTTGGCAGAGAGCCGCGGCCTGAAGCGCGTGCTGATAGCCAACCACGGCGGCGACCACGCCATCTACCCCGACTGCCGTCCCGAGTTCATCAATGCTATGGATGCCGCCATGCGCGCCGGTACCTATGTCAACGTGGAAGTGGCAGCGCCCTATACTAACCTCAGCAAGGCCGACTTGGTGTGTCGCGGCGCACAGCTGGGCATCGACTACAGCCATACCTACTCGTGCTACCGCGGTAACGAACAGCATTGCGGCACCTGCGGCACCTGCACTGAACGCAAAGAGGCCTTCCGTGAAGCCGGCATCGCCGACCCGACAATCTACGAAAAATAAGCAGTATGTACTACGTAAAGAAACATATCGAAGTCTCAGGGGCTCATAAGCTGGAGTTGGACTACCCCAGCAAGTGCACACAACTTCATGGTCACAACTGGCAAATTACCATCTATTGCAAGGCCCGCGAGCTAAACCATAACGGCATGGTGGTGGATTTTTCTTATATCAAGAAGAGCATCGTCGACCGGCTCGACCATCAGGTAATCAACGATGTCATCGGCTGCAACCCCACGGCTGAGAATATCGCCCACTGGTGCCAGCAGCAGGTTCCCAACTGCTACCGCGTTGACGTCCAGGAGACCACTGGCAACACCGCCACCTACGAAATCGACGAATGATGAAAGTCAACGAGATATTCTACAGTTTGCAGGGCGAGGGCTATCATGCTGGCACCGCTGCCGTCTTCGTGCGGTTGAGTGGTTGCAACCTGCATTGCCCCTTTTGCGACACTCAGCATGAGAGCGGCACTGAGATGACCGACGAGGAGATTGTCGAGGCCGTGAAGCCCTATCCAGCACGCCTGGTGGTCATCACGGGCGGCGAGCCCTCGTTGCAGCTCACCAAAAGCCTCGTCAACGCGTTGCATGACATCGACAAGATGGTGGCAGTGGAAACCAACGGCACACATCGCCTGCCGGGCAATGTGGATTGGATTACCCTCTCGCCTAAGGATGGCTATGTCGACGGCGCCGAGGTGGTGTTGCGTATTGTCGACGAGATAAAGGTGGTCTTCGATGGCGAGCACGAGCCGTCTATGTACCCTGGCATCATGTGTACTCACGCCTACTTCCTCCAGCCCTGCGACACCGGCGACCCTGTCCGCAACAAGGCAATCACCGAGGCCGCCATCGAGTATATCAAGAAAGACCCTCGCTGGAAACTCTCCCTGCAAATCCACAAAATCCTTAACATCAGATAGCCATGAATCGTGAACAAGATAACCTCCAGTCTTTAGGCCACAAAGCCGACATCCCCGAGACCTATGCCCCGCAGGTGCTCGAGGCTTTCGAGAACCGTCATCCTGAGCGCGACTATTGGGTGCAGTTCAACTGCCCCGAGTTTACCTCGCTCTGCCCCATCACCGGCCAACCAGATTTCGCCGAAATCAAGATTCTCTATATTCCTGACAAGCGCATGGTGGAGAGCAAGAGCCTCAAGCTCTATCTCTTCTCGTTCCGCAACCACGGCGACTTCCACGAGGACTGCGTCAACATCATCATGGACGACCTCATCAAGCTCATGGATCCACGCTATATCGAGGTCGTCGGACTCTTCGTCCCGCGTGGTGGCATCAGCATCCATCCCTTTGCCAACTACGGCCGTCCCGGCACCCAGTATGAGGCCCTCGCCGAGCACCGTTTGAGAAACTACAAGTTATGAAACGCCTTTTGTTGGGGATTTGTTGCCTGTTGTTGGTCGCATGCTCACACAACAGCGAACCTTTGCGTGCTGTCTACCACTGGAAGACCACCTATAATCCCACTCAGTATGAACTCAACTGGATGCGCGACCATCGGGTAAAGCGTCTTTACTTGAGAATGTTCGATGTCGACATGGTGGATGGCGACGCCATCCCGGTGGCCACCACTCGTTTCTTGCAACCGCTGCCTGACGACATGGAAATTGTCCCCGTGGTGTACGTCACCAATGAAGCAGTGGATAACGAAATGGGGTGGAGCGAATGCAAAATTGTGGACCGTGTACTGAAGATGGCGGAATGCAAGGGCTTTGAAGTGAAGGAACTGCAGATAGATTGTGATTGGACGGAGCGCACAAAGGACCGTTTCTATTGGTTCTGTCACCAGCTGCATACCTGCCTGCAAGAGGAAAATATCCGTTTGGGCATCACGGTACGCCTGCATCAGATAGACTCCACGCTTGGGAAGTTCGAGGCCGACACCAAGACGCTGATGTTCTACAATACGGGCGACTTTCGCTCACCGTTGACTCGCAATTCTATCCTCGATTATGACGATGTGAAGCCCTATTTGCGCCGCCTCACTGCCGAGGTAATGGATAGCATGGCGGTGGCGTGGCCGGTCTTCGGATGGGGAGTGGCTTTCGACAAGACGGGGCATTTTTCTCACCTCGTGAGCCCCGCCGCCATCAAGAATGACACCACGCAACGTCTGCGCGAGGAGTGGGGAGAAATGGAGGAAATGCTTCGTGTACAGAAGCAGCTTCCTCGTCGACGGGACAATAACGTTACTGTCCTCTATCACCTCGATTCGTTGAACCTTTCACGCTATAGTTATGATGAGATTGAAGCGCTGTATAGTCGTTAGCGTCTACTGTCTGCTGACTGTTGTCTTCTGTCTGCCCTCCAGTGCCTGTGGGCCGATGCCCTTGTTGTTGCCCGACCAGTGCGACCTCTACCGCATCTTGCCCTATTATGCCGAGTTGAAGGAACCCGACTATGGACGTGTGGAGGCCAACTGCCGTGCTTGGATGCGCTCTTCGGGGTGCAACGACATGGCGGCTGTGCGTCAGGCTCTCTACGACTTCTCGTTGCTCGACTGGCAAAAAGTACAGCAAGGTGACGACCGAGGCAATGCTTTTTGCCGCAGGGTGATGCGCGACGACGATGCTGTGCGTCTTTTGGTGTGGAGCAAATACTATGAGCAGTGGAGCGAACAAATGCGGTCGCCGTGGTACTATGGATGTGGCATGGACGATGGGGGGCTCGATATCGACAGCATCGTGCGACAGTCGATGGCCATGTGTCAACAAGGCCGCTATGCCGACCGTTATCTGCTGCTGTCATTGAAATGTCTCTACCGTAGTGGCCGCAACGACGATTGCATCGCCCTCTGGAAACGATGCAAGGGAGTGCTGCGAGGTAGCCATTTGCGCGACCATGCAGAGGGCTACTATGCCGCCTGTCTCCTTCGTTCAGGCCATCGTGAAGAGGCTCTGGCCATCTATGTGCGCTTGGGCGATGCTGCCTCGTTGCAACTACTGCAGGAGGACAAGGTGGCCGTGTTCGAACAATTGTTGCGCCATCACCCCAACTCGCCTTTCTTCCCCGTGGCATTGCAAAGGATGTTGTTTGTAGTGGAAAACTACAGTGTTGACAATAGTTTTACGCCTTATAAACTCGACAGTGTTCAGCTGCTGCGTATGGTCAAGGTGGCACAACGTGCTGGCCACGACCCAAGAGTGCGCAACCAAGCCATGTGGCGCTATACTGCCGCCTGCCTGCTTGACTATTTTGGTCATCGGAACGAAGCCCTCGCCATAGTGGAGGATTTTGCCTCGGGCGACGCTACGCTCAATGCATCCATCCGCATGCTCCGTCTCCACCTCCATGCACAGCTCGACCCCCTCGATGATGCTTTTGAACGCTATCTGCTGCGTGAACTGCAATGGGTGGACAACCGTATGCAGGCCGAATTTGCAGCCCTCGACAGTGTTGAGCGCTACTGTCTGACGCACTTTGGTGGATTCGGGGACAACAGGGAGATCTACCGCACAGTTTATGTTAACGATGCTCTGCGTCGCATCGTGTTGAGCGCAGGGGGATTGGCTGACCGGTTCATCGCCGCTGGCCGTCAGGTGCGTGCTCTTCAGCTTTGTAATATGGCCGATAATCGGTTCCTCCAGATATCAGGGAATCCTATCGTTGAGAGCTGCCGAAGGAAGAGCGGAGATGCGCTCTATTACCAGACTGTTGAGACCGACAATAGTTATTCTGGTTGGAATCCTTATGTTTACACCACCGACAGCACACTTTCCGAGTCTTCTCAGTCCTGTGGTTTCTTCAACGAACACGATTTCAGCAACCGTCTGTTTGTCCGTGCCGACGCTATGAAGGCCGACCTGTTGACCTATTACTGGCACCGTGTGGAAAAGCCGCGCGACTGGATGGACCGCTGGCTTAACGAGCGTAGCTATACCGACCCCGACTACTGGTGCGACATCATTGGTACCCACATGTTGCGAGAGATGCGCTTCTCCGATGCCGAACAATGGCTCGCTAAGGTGGATAGCAGCTATCAACGCCGCCTCAACACGGCCGAGTATATGGTTGAGGACCCTTTCAGCTATCTTGTGCATGAATGCAACCCCGGCAATTGCTATAAACTGAACTTCGCCCGCCGGATGGCTTCCCTTGAGCGGCAGGCCTCTTCGGCCGCCAACCCCGACGACCGCGCCGATGCCATGCTGACGCTCAGCATCGCCCTGCGTAATGCTTTCGGACACCGCTGTTGGCCCCTGGTGGCTTACGCCTATTATGTGTTCGACAAATTATCCGATGAGTGGCTTGAATATCGCATGGGAGAGAACCCCATGGCCGACCCTTATGTGATGCCGGGGGATTGGGCCTCGTATGCCGTGGTGCACTACTCCCGCCGTGCGCACGAGCGTGCCGCTGCATTGCGTAAGGAGGCTTTCGCCACTTATGTCGACCCCGAACGCAAGGCGCAGGCTCTGCGACGTGTTTGCGAGTTCACCTATCTGATGCAACATCTTGCCAACACCCCTACCGGGCAGGACATTGCTCGCCGCTGCGACCGTTGGAAGGACTATTTGCGTAAACCCTCTGCGAGTTAATGCGCGCGGATTTTTCCGTCTGCACCTCGGCGATAGACGGTGAAATGCTCTTTAACCTTCTCCAGGAAAGGACTGAGGGCATGTGTGGAACGCCCGTAATATTCATCATATATAATGCAGAGTCGCTTCTTCGAGCGCGAGAGGGCCACGAAGAGGCGGCGCGCATCTTCCTGTATTTGTTTTTCGGTCCAGCTGCGACTACCGGGATAGCTGCCGTCGATGGCGCGGTAGACGATGACGGTGTCGAATTCCAGTCCTTTGGCTTTGTGCACGGTGGAGATGATGTATCGCTCCTCCAGCGACCCTCCGCAGAGGTCGGCTTCCTTGCTGGTGTTGAGGTCGGTGATGTAGCGCTCCAGCTGCTGACGCAGGGTGGGGTAGAGGTCGGTGCGGATCAAGTCCTGCTGAAGGTAATGTATCAAGTGCCGCCATTTGTCGATAGGCTCGATGAGTTTGGACTCGAGCAGTTTCTCGTAGGTATATTGTAATTCGGAAACAATCCCCTCCTGAACATTTGTCTTATCTCCTGTTTCCTTAAATCCGTGCAGATACAACTCCGCGTACCGTTCGTGGAACTTGTCCACCTGTTTCCGATGGTCGCTGACGAAGAGTCGTTGCTCGGCAACCATCTGCACGGCGTTAAGATGGCAGAAGTTGAGCAGCGAGAGGGTCGCCATGATGTCGTCGTCGGCCTGGTGACTGTTCTGTCCTTCGAGGTGCAGCACCTCGAGTAGGTGCCCCAGTTTGTACTGCCGCAGCCGTGGCCGCACCAATCGGATATATTTCAGCGTGTCGAAATAGCGCGGACACACCTCCTCCAAAACATTTGTCGTATCTCCTGTCTCCCTTATCAGATTATTGCGAAGAATCTGATAGTCATACTCAACGTTATGCCCAACCAGCACTTTTCCCTTGCAGTATTCCATGAACTTCTGCAACCCTTCGGCGCGCGAATACCGTTTGCTGTTGCGGTAGACCTCCAGCATGGGATTCTCGTGGCCACCCACGGTCTCTGGCAGCTCCTTGTCGGTCTCCAGTATGATGTTGAAAGCTTTCCCTACCACTTTGCCCTTCCTCACCTTGACGGCGGCAATTTGGATGATGTCGTCGTGGTAGACGTCGAGGCCGGTGGTCTCGGTGTCGAAGATGACCAGCTCCTCTTCGTCATAGGCACGGACAAATTCTTGCAGGTAGGAGCTGTCGGGGTAGCGCAGGAAGTCGGTGGGCAGTAGCGCCACGCGCCGCAGGTCGCGCATCAGGTTACGCGCTGCAGTGTAGGTGGGCAGAATGTGCAGCCCCCACAGCAGGCGCGCCCAGGCGATGAAGACCATCTCGTCGGTCAACACGCTGAGGTGGGCCATCAGCAGCCGCATGGCGGGCAGCGAGAACAGGTCGGTGCCGCTGATTTTGAAGTGGCTGATGCCCATGCCGTTCATCGTCTCGCCGATGTCGTCGGCCTCGCGGTTGGTGCTCACCAGGATGGCCACCTTGCCCTCTGGGTCAAGGTTCCCGTAGCGTTTGGCAAAGCGGGCGGCATAGTAACTCTCCAGTTGCGCGTCGCCGACATTCAGCAGGCAGAGGTCTTCGGGATTGTGCGTGGGATTGAGGTCGGTGGTGGGCAGCATGTCGCGCTGGATACCCAGGTTGCGCACGGCGAAGTCGTTCTGTAGGTCGAGCAGGTAGCGTGGCGAGCGGTAGTTGGTGTGCAGGTAGTGTATGTGGCCCCGACAGCGTCTTTTCAGTGCCTCAAGGGTCTCCAGCTTGGCACCGATGAACGAGAAGATGGCCTGCTGCTCATCGCCTAGGTAGACGATGGTCGCGTCGTCGGCAGCGAAGAGGTCCACCAGCGCAAACTGCAAAGCATTCAAATCCTGCACCTCGTCAATCTCAATCCAGGAATACCGCTTTCCACTTTCCACTTTCCGCTTTCCACTTAAATATTGATACGCCAGTATTAGCAAATCGTCATAATCCAGCAGGTCGTTCTCTTCCTTGTATCGCTCGTAAGCTTTGGCCAGCCGCATGAGGTTGGCGGCCGGCAGCTCCTCGAGGACGCTGTATCGCTGCATCAGGTTATCGATGTCTGTGTAGATGGCGGCGATGTTGTCCTCGTCGAAGGCTCTCCCCAGCACGTCGCACACTTTTGACACGCCCCCGGCGTGGAACAGCTCGTTGTGCAGCACCAGCTCGCCGCGCATGCCCAGCACCATCTGCTGCAATCCGTGCTGAAAACGCATCAACTCCGTGGTGCGACTCTCTATGTGCATCTTTTTGCAGAGTTCCTCCTGGATGATATTCTCCACGTCGCCCTCGTCGATGATGGCACTGTTGTGGTTCACGATGCCCTCGTTGAAAAGCAGTTGTGAGCAGTAGCGGTGGATGTTTCCCACAAAGAGGTCGTCGGGCACGGGATTTCCCGTGCGGTCGGCGATACGTTGTGCCATTCCCTTGGCGGCGCGGTTGGTGAAAGTCAGGCACAGCATGTCGCGGTACTCCACGCCCTGTGCGTGTGCATGCACGATGCGCTCAGTCAGGATGTCGGTCTTGCCACATCCCGGCGGGGCTAGCACCAGATGACGTCCACCGCTGATTTCTATCGCCTCCCGCTGCCACGGGTCAAAAGTACGTTCCATAAGATTGGGTGTTAATATCTGTTTTTTAACCACCAACTGAAGAAATAGTCGGAAACTCGAGTCCCAGTGTCCGTGGTGGATACAACCTCTTTGTCAGTCAATCCTTTTACTGCCGATTGTACAGAGCTTGCAGAATCCAGGAAATATTTTTTGATAAAAGCCCCTGAAGTGACCGATTTGACTGTTCCCTCGTGAGCTATGGCTTGTAAAACCATCTTCTGTTTGGGCGAGAGCATGCTCATCTGGGTCTTATAGGAGTTCTCCTGCACATTGATGATGTTTTCTCTCGCCGTCGGAACCATGGATGGGGTGCATGTCTGCCCTTTGTCGGTAATGGCAAATAGCTCATTCATCATCATCTGCATGTACCATGTTGTTCCTTCATACTCATCGTATATGGCTGAGGGTATGCTGGAGTCCAATTTTTTGCCGTATTGGCTGAAAAGACGAAGCGTGAACTCCGAATACACTTCTTTCTTCAAAGGAAGAAGATCCATCATCTGCGCACTTTGGTAGAAGGGGCGTGCTTTGGAGTGGAACATCTGTTCGATGGAGTGTTGTTTGCTACCACTGAAAATAAAGGAGGTGTTGCTGCAATTCTGGATGAGACCACGCAGTATTGCTTCAACTCTTTTCTCCTGGAATTCCGCAATCTGTTGGAATTCATCGAAGGCGACAATACAAGGTTTCTCTGCTTCTTCTAAATAGGCAAAAATCTCTTCCAGTGTCGTCGTGGGATTCTCGATAGCAGCTATGCCCAGTTCCATCGAAGGTTCTCCTGTGATGGGGTCTATTTTGAAGCATGCACGAAGTGACTTTATAGTATTAAAGAATGCTTCCCAGTGCCTCTCTTTCTTTGTTTTCAGACGCTCATACACCGTTTTACCAAAGATATAGCACATCTCTTGGAGGTTGGTGGCGGAATATATATCGACAAAGAAAGTGTAATAACTGTCCGAAATCTGTTTTTGTGCGAAAAAATGATGTATCAGTTCACTTTTCCCCAAGCGTCTTGGTGATATTAAAACCACATTCCTTCCATTCTCAATCTGCTTGATAAGGAACGCTGTTTCCTCTATTCTGTCACAAAATAGCTCGTCCGGAATTTTTTTTGTGATAACGAATGGGTTCTTAAAATCTCTCAGTATCATAATTTTGTGATTTATTATAATTATAATTATTGTCTTTATAATAATTGCAAAGATAATAAAACTTTTCTTACTGGCAAAAAGAATGTAAAAATCGGTTGCAACCGTCGTTCCGGTTGCAACCGAATGATTGTTGGTTTGTGTTATGGAGTCTATCTCATCACCACTACCTTTTGGGCAGGTAATGAACCAATCTTGACCATGTAAACTCCAGCTGAGGGCATGGGTAGGTGGACGTTCTCGTTCGTGATAGAAGAGGAGAGAACCACTCGGCCCATCATGTCATATATGGTGACGATCTCGTCGGGAGCATTAGTGACGACTATGTTGCCAGAGATGCTGTACACCTTCATGTTATTTTCCTCGGATGGATTCTCGATGCCGTCGCAATCCTCGCGTATGTCTTCTATGCGATTCCAATGCTGTGCTGTGCGGTATGCCTGTGTTGAGCCACAGGGTACCCAAAGTACAGGTGTGTATTCTGGCCCGTAGCGGTAGAAAGTCTGTTCATAGATTGTCGGCGGTACAGCGGCGCGAGATATGACCGATGAGAGTTGTGATCTGGGGCAACCGAATGCATAATCGCCAATTTCTGTCAATCCACTTCCCAATACAACCTGCAAGGTGTCATTGTCCGCTTCCCAGTTCTCGTACCAATGGTAGAATGCACTTGTCCCGATATAGGTGACTGCATCTGGAATGACCAATGTTCCGCGTAGTTTGGAACAATAGCTGAAGGCCCTGTCAGGAATGCGCGTCACATTCTCGCCGATGTTGATGGTGGTGACATTGTCGCAGCCAATGAACACTGGCCAGTAGTTGCCGTCGCTGGCGGTCGAAGGGCTCATCACCTGGCAGTTGTCGGCATTGAAGTTGATGACTGCGAGGTTTGTGTCCCACCAGAAAGCGTTGTCGCCCACATATTGCAATCCACGCGGAAGGGATATCTCTGTGATGCCTTGGTTCCAGGCAAAAGCCATCTTGCCGATATTTTCTAGCCCGTCGGGCAACGAGACCGACGAAAGGTTGTCAAGGTTGAAAAACGTCGAGTCTTTTATGACGCATACACTTTCCGGCAGGTTGGCACTATGCAGCTGTGGGTGGCAACCAATAACGGTGTCTTTGGTCTCGGAGGTGTAGTAGATGCTGTCCTCCTCATAGAAGGAATGGTTGACGATGTTGATATCCTGACTGGCATTGGCGTATGCATTGTGTCCCCGGAAAACGTTCTTGTACCCATTAATCGTCACGCTATACCTGCCAACAGAATTCCATACCAGAGAGAGTGTGTTGTCTGTTTGCGAGACAATCGTCACCGTTGTATCGTCGTCATACGGCGGCAGCGAATAGTAGTGCCGAGCTGCATCAAACATATACCAATATTTGCCATCCAGGGAGTCTCCGTTCTGCAAAGAGGCGTGGGCGACAAGCGTCACCGTGTCGCCTATTTGAGCTATGGCCGGGGATTCAATCTCCATCTCAATAAAATAACTGTAAATGGCTACGTCGCTAATACGGAATGACGGCACGATGTTACTCCCAATATACTCAAACGACACCCTTATGGGACCTCCAGGACTGGTAAAATTGTTGACAGAACTTCCCCAGTTGCCCGCAGACTCCGTCCAACTCTGAACAACACCATTTTCATCCTCAATGGTAATGACAAACTGCTCTGTTTCGTAATTGCAATCCCCTTCGCGCTGTTGAGTCCATGCAAGATAAGTATTCCCCGCCACTGACTGCATCCACGGGCTCGTGATCTTCTGCCCTGTACTGGTGATAGAGGCGTGGTTAGAATCAATGATGGAGGCTCCACCCTCAGCCGTCCAGCATTGTGTGAAGTTGGCGGTGTAGGGCAACTGATTTACAATTGAATCACAATCATACTCAAAAAATGCCGTGATTGCAGTATCTCTTATTAATACAATTAGCATGGAATCACATGTGCTCCCATCACTCCAATGATGGAAATGACATAGCCCCGTATCAAATGCACGTACTATTATCGTATCACCATAGTTATATAAACCACTCCCTTCGGTATTCCCCATGCCATTGGTAGACACTGACAGTAGACACTTGTCTGGATGTATATTATTTTCGTAATTATTCCATGAAATACAATAACTATTGTAAGAATCCCGCGGAACAATAATTACAAAATCAGAGTGAACATTATCAAAACAATTGTTGCCAATAATGGGTGGGGTAACAGTATTTATTTTGAATAATACAAGATTAGGACAGTATGCAAAAGCATGGTCTCCGATATCCAAAACTGTATCACCACAAAACACTGTAGTTAAATTTGTAGAGGATGAGAAAGAATAGCTTCCTATGTACGAAACATTAGTTCCCATATACAATGTGTCAAAACTTCTGCACTGATGAAACGACGAATTCCCTATTCGTCGAACTGAACTAGGAAATTGGATTCTTTGTAGAGAGTGACATCCAGAAAAAGAAGAGTTTCCGATAGAAGCAACAGAATCGCCTAAAAAAACATGACTGATATTCTGTCGACCGCCAAAAGCGTGGTCTGGTATTGTTTTTACATTGTTTCCAACATAGACTGTCGTAAGATTGTTACAATTATCAAAAACGGGGCCAACCTCATATTGAGAACTTGCCATCTGTATACAGCTATCGGCATTAAAATACACAGTTGTTAGGTTAGAATCGTCTGCAAAAGCACCACCTTCAATTATTTTAACAGTTTTTGGTATGGTTACCGATGTCAATGCTGGACAGGAAGAGAATGCACCTATGGGAATCATCTTTACATTATCCCCAATGTTTAATGTCGCCAAATTACTACAGCCTCCAAATCCCCCATGATAACAACTGTCGGCATTAAAGTTTACAGTAGTAATACTGCTACTAATAATATATCCCATATCTTGTATGGATGGTGGTATTGTGACTTCCGTTAAATTATTCCCGGAAAATGAACCTACTTCGAGTATATATACGGAATCCCCCAAGGTTAAAGATGCTAGGTTGTAGCAATGGGCGAAAGCATCAGAATTGACAATTTGTGATCTGACCACGGCATTTGTCATGTTAATGCAAGAATCGAATGAGTGTTCTCCACATATATATACTGTATTTGGAATATTTATCGATGCCAAATTTGTACAGCGAAAAAAAGCATAATGACTTATTAGATAAAGAGAATCTCCAAATGTAATGGATGTTAGTTGGTGGCAATCCATAAAAGCTCGATTCCAAATGACTTTTACATTAGTTGGCAAAGTTACTGAAGTCAAACTGTCACATCCATAAAACGCATATTCGCCGATTTCGACAATATCATAATAAATTATAGTATCTCCATGTTCAGTTTCAAAATGATAAGGGATTCTATTTGGAATAACAAGATCTCCTTTTGGTTTGGCGTAGTTTCCCCAGCTATCAACCGCATCCGTGTGATTTGCTGGTGCCACAACTGTACATTTATAGGTCTGATAATTGAGACTAACCAAAATACTATGTCCCGAGGGCGTTTGTGCCCACCAAGTATTATCCGCGAATGACGGGTTTTCTATTACAGAAAAAATCAATAGGAAGAAAAAATAATAATAATTTGTTTTCATAACATCTGTTTATTATCGCGTTATTGCATCATTATTATTCGGAGTCCTATAATGTCCAATTGCGCCTCTGGAAGATAGCTTTTTCTGCTAGACACAGTACAACTTCTTGGACCAAAAGAATGAGAGTAGCAGCCCCCCCGAGTAATATAGTATGAGTATCCTGAATTCCTTGTTATTGGGTCTACTTGGTCTTCAGCGGAATAATTATTGTATTTGTCGAGGCACCATTCGTATACATTGCCACTCATATCATACAGTCCCAAAATATTGGGACGTTTTTGAGCTATTGGATGAGCTTCTTGACCCGAATTGTCTTTATACCATGCTACTTTATCAATGTCGTTACTTCCTGCATATGTTGGTTGAGGTTCGGGGGCAAGATGCCCGCCTCTGGCGGCATATTCCCATTGCGCCTCACTGGGAAGCGAGAAGTTGCGTCCCGTAATGGTTGACAGATTTTCGCAAAATTGAAGGGCTTCATAATAGGAAACTCTTGCCACAGGATATTTTTCACCCACCACGCTACCACTGGGATTATTTCCCATGACAGCTTCGTATAAGTCTTGAGTGACTTCAGTTGTGCTAATATAGTAATCTTCTGTCAGAGTAACTTTATGTAAAGGTAATTCATCATCGTAAGGATAAGGGGCTTCTCCGTGGCATCCCATCAAGAAAGTTCCCGCTTTGACCAACGCAAGGTTGATTGCGATAGTAGACCCTGGTAATGTGACTGTTTCTGTTACAACTTCTGGGCTAATGTAATCATCTGGATTTTCAGATTCCTTGCTGCATGAAAAGTGGATTGTCGCTATAAAGACAACGGATAGAAGGAAAAGATTTCGTTTCATGGCTCTTCTTTTTTGTTAAAGATCACTCATGCCATGTTTCATCGCGGTTGAGATACAGGTAAGCCACAGTTTCTTCTACGTGGCCGTCATTGTATCTCCTTTGGCTTTTTGATATCAAGACCATTGTGTTTTGGGAGAGTTCCTTGATTGGTAGGGACGCAGTTTGACCGGCGATGGTCAAATTGATTGAGCTGCCACTGATGCTCCATGTTCCATTGAGTTCTTGTGGCTCGCTTTCGGGATCTATATAGCTGTGTGAATGGGTTGAGAAGGAATTGTCTGAGCGGAAAATCATGTACATCTCTCCATACTGGGAGTAGGGCACTGTTTCTCCATCACTTTCCATTTTATCGGCATTCCATTTGCCTACCAGTTGCTCTTTCGAGTAGGATGGACTGTCGTTTTTGTCTTTCTCGCACGAGGCAAAAAGTCCACACAGGGCGATGCTAATCATCGCAGCCATTAATACAAATCTTGTTTTCATATTATACATTTTTTAGGTTAAACATTCTTTCAAATTATACAACGAAGAAAGTGGAGCCATTCATTACTTTCATTTTTTGTATTGTTTAGTAGGCCACTTTGGTCAATTGCCAATACATCCATAAGCCGCCATCCAAGCCTTGCCAATCGCCAAATACGATTGAGGCTTCAGCCCGAAAGATGTTTTGAAGATTGTCCTCGTAGACATCTGTCCATTGAATTTGCCATCCTAGGTGATTATGGTTGAAAGTTGATGATGTCATCTCGGCAAAGGAGTCATAGCTGACTTCGCCGTCAACGCCTTCATCATCCGTATCGTCCCATGCAAATGATCCTCTACCATAGAAATGTTCGAGTCCCTCAAATAATTGTTGTTCTTGTGTGACAAGACGTTTAAATATGTCAAAAGAATACTCGAACGTTTGGTCGGTGGGGGTTAGATTATCAATCACGCCCCACACATTACTGTCTGTGGTTTGTAGAATGCAGGTTTGGATACAGGTTTGGTCTTTTTTGCTATAGCAATAGCCTATATTGTCTATACTCTCAACCTGGAATCCCATCTGAAGTAGTTGATTTGAAACGTCAGGCTCGCTGGATCCTATCCAATTGTTCATGGTCTCAAAATTGATCAATTTGGAGGGCCCGCGATCCGTTTCTTTTTCACACGAAGCAAAAAGTCCATACGAAGCGACGCTAATCATAGTTGCAATCAATACAAATTTTGTTTTCATATTATATTTTTTAGGTTTAATTTTTTCCAAGTTTATACAACGAAGAAAGTGGAGCCATTCATTGTGTCTCTATCTTCCAGTGTGAGGGTCTCGACTTCCCTGTAAAACGAATATAAAGGTGTACTGAACCGCTCCACAGGGTATACAAAATCCAATGGAGCATTTCGTGACTCCTTTATTCCTGGTTTTACAGAATGTGTAAATTGTCGAGATTCACACTGTTGGAATAAGGTCAATAAAATGCGCTTTCTTTCGGCAAACCATTTTCTTGCGGTTTGCAATTGCAAAAATACGAAAAAAATTTCAATTGACAAAAAAAACTTTGCCTCCGCGCCAGAATTTCACGGAGGCAAAGGAATTTTTAAGGTTTTTGTGATGGGTCAGTGGCTTAGGCCGGCAACGAAGATTTTGCGGACAAGGCGTGCGTTGAAGGAGAAGTGGCGGACGATAAACAGGCCGGCATGGCTGTAGAAAAAGTTGGCTAGGAGGCGCTCCTTGCGCTTGCGTCTGAAGATGTCGCGGTTGGTCTCGCCGAAGGTCTTTCCTTGAATGATGGCGTCGGCGGCGTTCCGCCCGGTGGCAACGGCATAATACAAGCCTTCGTACGACAGCTTGTTGGCAAATCCGCCGGCGTCGCCTATCAGCATCACGTCGTCCATGCCGGAGTCGACTTCCTGCACCGGGATATAGGCCCCTTTAATCAAGGTCTCCTGGATGCCAAGCTGCGCCAGAACCTCGCGGAAGCGCTGTGGTGTCATGCCCTTGGCACCCAGCCCGATAACGTCGCAGTGTACGCTGGGAAACAGATAGTAGTAGCCTTTCTCGTATTGGCTCGACACCACACCCTCTATTGCGTCGCTGGTATGCTCGACCTCCTGTTCCAACACAAGCACATTCTCCTCATATTTCCCCACAATCTGTTTCCTAACGCGACTGTTGGCGCCGTCGGCACCCACCAGATGTTTGCACACCACCTGACGGCCCGACTTCAGCGTCACCAGCAGACGGCCGTCGTCCTGCCGTTCGAACCTGCCGAAGGCATCCTGTATGAGCTGTCCGCCCGCCTCGAGGTACTGCTGCAAGAGGGCGTAGTCGAATTCCTTGCGGCTCACCACCCTAATCTCCTGAGGCAATTCTATCTCGTTGAGCGGCTTGTGGTCGAAGCCCAGCTTGATGTGCGTTATCGGTCGATAGTCGTACTTCAGATTGGGCATCAGCTCTGCCAGCAAAGAATATGCCTTAGGCGTGAGGCCGCCGCCGCAGACTTTGTCGCGCGGAAAGGTGGCGAAGTCCACCAGCGCACACTCCACGCCGGCTTTGCGGAGCAGATAGGCACAGGTGGCTCCCGCAGGACCCGCGCCGATAATCAATGTGTCAGTGTTTTCCATATATTCATGATAAAGGTTTGCCGTTGAGGGTGGCCGAGGTCATCTCGTCCTGCTCGTATATGAGCTTGAGCGAGAAGAAGGGCGTGCTCTCGTCGAGTAGCAGGCGGAGGAAGATTTTGTCGCCTTCCTAGAGGATGATTGATGGGTCGCCTGTACTATTTAACAAGTT
>JAEEGL014669339.1_pt1 | contig 19672 bp, 14 predicted proteins | sample 9134231 | NCBI WGS metagenome assembly JAEEGL01 (sample SAMN16246548, study PRJNA631951) | gut metagenome | biome: gut microbiome; feature: rumen; material: fiber-attached | host: Bos | place: Iran: Karaj | collected 2018-10 | reverse complement strand
TGCCCCGCTCCGTCCCCGGCATCATCTACGGCCTCCGGCACTACGCGGAGGTGCCCTCCGCCCAGTTGGAGTGGCACGGCCACAACGACTTCTACAAGGTGGTCAGCAACGCCGGGGCGGCTTGGATGTACGGCTGCTCCTCCATCAACTGCTCCCTGCTGGGCATCGGCGAGCGCACGGGCAACTGCCCCCTGGAGGCCATGGCCATCGAGTACCAGGCCCTGCGCGGGGAGACCGGAGACATGGACCTCACCGCCGTCACGGAGATCGCCGACTACATGGAGCGGGAGATCTCCATCGAGATCAGCCCCCGTCAGCCCTTTGTGGGCCGCCACTTCAACGTCACCCGGGCGGGCATCCATGCCGACGGCATGCTCAAGGACGAGGAGATCTACAACATCTTCGACACCACCCGGCTGCTGAACCGTCCCCCCATGGTGGCGGTGGACGCCCACGGCGGCCTGGCCGCGGTGGCCCACTGGATCAACAGCTACTTCCGTCTGCCGGAGAACCAGGTCCTGGACAAGACCGATCCCCTGGTGGCCGCCGTCCGGGCGGAGGTGGACAAGCTCTACGCCAGCGGCCGCAACACCGTCATGGGCGACGAGGAGCTGGAGATCATGGTCCGCAACGCCGACCGCCGGCGCTACGAGCGGCTGTGCATCCACCAGAGCCGCTGAGGCGGCAAGCCGGCCAAGGCTGAGAAAAGCTGAAAACAGGCTGAAAAAACAGTGCAAATACAATCCGGGCATTGACAGGGTTTTCCCCCCGTGCTATGCTGACCTTGCCATACGAGAGGAAAGGAGGGGCTCCCATGAAGCAGAACCGTCGGATGACCATGGACATGTGCATGCGCTGCATGGACATGTGTTTTGCGATCGCGGTGAGCTCCCGCCGGGCCTGAGATACGGCCGGACTGAATGGGGAGGCTCGCCGGGCCGTCCCCATTTTTCTTTCCGGAACCGCATCCGTCAGGGAGGAGTGCCCATGCCTTTCACCCGCTGGTACCCCGCAGGAGACAACCGGGAGAGCCGGCGAATGTGCCGATCCCACCCGCTGACCCTCCCGCCGCGAACTGTCTGAACCGGGTTTCCCACGAACGCAAAGAAAAGGAGAATGACCATGAAGAAGTTCGTCGCCGCCGTCCTCGCCCTGGTGCTGGTGCTGTCCCTGGCTTCCGCCGCCCTGGCGGACAAGATCACCATCGCCGTGCCCAACGACTCCACCAACGAGGGCCGCGCCCTGATGCTCCTGCAGGATTACGGGGTGCTGAAGCTCAAGGACGGCACCGGCATCACCGCCACCAAGGACGATATCGAGGCCTTCCTCACCGTGGACGAGATCGAGCTGTATGAGGTGGAGGCCGCCATGGTCCCCAGCGTCAAGGACGATGTAGACTACGCCATCATCAACGGCAACTATGCCCTGGACGCCCAGATCGACCCCGCCTCCGCCCTGCTGACGGAGAAGGCCGTGGACAACCCCTACATCAACGTGGTCTGCGTCAATGACGGCGACCAGGACTCTGACCTGGCCAAGGCCCTGGCGGCCGCCGTGCTGAGCCAGCAGGTAGCGGACTACATCAACGCCAACTATTCCGGTGTGGTGGTCAGCGCCGTGGCCGAGCCCACCGACGGCTATGATCCCACCGTGAACTATGACGCCCTGGCCGGCCGGATCATCATCGTCGCCTGCTCCCCCACCCCCCACGCCCAGATCCTGGCCATCGCCCAGGACATCCTGGCCGAGAAGGACATCAACCTGATCATCGTGGAGCTGCCGGACTACGTGACCCCCAACACCGCCGTGAATGACGGCGAGGCCTTCGCCAACTACTTCGCCCACATCCCCTATCAGGATGACTTCAACCGGGAGAACGGCACCCACCTGGTGTCCATCGCCGGCGTGCACGTGGAGCCCATGGGCCTCTACGGCGGCAAGCAGAGCGACCTCTCCGCCCTGGGTCTGGCGGGCGAGTGACATGTTCCTCCGGTCTTCTCAGGACCGTCCCTTCCGGGGCGGTCCTTTTCCTGTGCATCCCTCCCCGTTTTCTGATGTAAAATTTCGTCACCGGGCGCTGCCCCTATGGTCAGAAGCGTGTGGATATGGTATCATATCCACGGATCGACGGAGAACGTCCAAAGCGGAAGAGGAAGGCGCGCCGGGTCCCGGAGGGGCGGTGCACCGGCCTTTTCCCATATCGCCGGGTTCAGGCCCGCAGGAGAAGGAGGAGAAGCCATGAAGGCAGGATGGAAGCGGAGGATCGCTCTGGTACTGGTCCTGGCGCTGCTGGGCGCTGCCTTGGGGACCCGGAGCCATTCCGGCGGCCCGGGCGGACACCGGCGTCACGGCCAAGGCCCGCATCGCCGTCTATGACAGGAACACGGAGACCCGGATCCGCCAGACCGGCCACACCAGCTGGTCCCGGTCCGGGCTGAAGAGCAACGAGTTCCTCACCTTTGAGATCGAGACCTACAGCTCCCGGCGCCTGGAGGTCAGGAACGTCTACGCCCGCATCGACGGCGGGGAGAAGCTGGAGTGGGTGGGCTCCACCATGGAGGCGGGGGCCAGCGGGTATATGCACATCTTCAGCCACCACATGGACAAGCTGGTGGGCGGGGTGCACCGCCTGGACTTCTACATCAACGACGAGCTGGTGCTTTCGCAGTATCTGACCCTGCTGCCCTCCACCGACTGGGACCGGCTCATCTCCCAGCCCGACAGCGGCGAACTCCTGCGCTTCAAGCCCACGGACATCTCCCCCTATATCTGCTGCTATCCGCAGTTCAAGGGGGTCAAGGGCTACACCGAGTACGCGGTGGATTTCAAGGCGGACCGCCTGCCCTACGGCACCTACCTGGCCTGCGCCAACTTCAGCATGACCTCCGACTCCCTGAAGGCCGCCAACGCCCGCGTCTGGAACGACGTGAACGGCGACGGGCTCTTCGCCTACTGCGGCTTCCAGGAGATCTATGACGGTTCCCGCGTGGCCATCTGCTCCGTGTGGGACACCCACGTCACCGACAGGCAGGGCCGGACCTCCACCATCCGTGCGGAGGTGGTCCATGCCGCCGACCCCATCAAAGCTGGCAGCTTCGATGGGGAGGGCGTCGGCGCCCAGTGCCTGGTGCGCTACAACTGGGAACCCTGCAATACCTACCGGCTGCTCCTCCAGCTCCGGAAGTCGGAGGAAACCGGCACCCAGCATCTGTCCATGTGGGTCCTGGACATGGATTCCATGAGCTGGACCCTGCTCATCGAGTATGATCTCAAGGTCCCCGACGCCTACATGCACGACACCTGCGCCTTCCTGGAGAACTACCTCCCGGAGTATGCCGGCGACGTCCGCACCATGGAGCTGTCCAATTTCCGGGCCCTCTCCCTGGACGGCCGCTGGGTGGGGACCAGGGAGGCCGTCTTCTGCCTGGGTTACGACCACCCGGGGAGCTACACCTACGGCGGCAGCGGCAACACCTTCTACGCCATCACCACGGGCCTGCCGAACCGCTGTGCCCGGCCGAAGGACTGGCTGACGGTGACCGTGGGCTGGTGTGAGCCCGGCTCGCCCTACTGAGTCCCGCCCTCCGGGAAGGGCGCGGGGGAAGGCAGTCCCCTTCTCCCCGCCGCAGCACAGCCGGAACGCTTCGTGCACCGGCTGTGCTTTTTCCTTTCTCCATGCGCCCGGAGCGCAGAAAAGTGGTTGCACAAGCCGCACAGACGCGGTATAATAATCATGGGTGAATCTGTGCAGAGGAGGGATGCGGGTGTACGCCCAGGTGATCGTGGACATCGTGCACCAGGCCGTGGCGCACACCTTCACCTACCGGGTCCCGGAGGCCCTGGCGGGGACGCTCTGCCCCGGCTGGCGGGTGCTGGTGCCCTTCGGCCCCCGGAAGTTGGAGGGCATCGTGATGAGGCTCGGCGAGACCTGCGATCTCCCCCCGGAGAAGGTGAAGCCCCTGCTGGGCACCCTGGAGGACTATCCGGCCGTCCTTCCCTCGCTGCTGGACCTGGCCCGGCACATGGCGGAGGAGACCCACGCCCCCCTGGCGGAAACCCTGCGGCTGATGCTCCCCGCCCAGATGCGGGGCGGCCGCGTAAAAGTGAAGACAGAGACCGTGGCGCAGCTGGCCATCCCCCCGGAGGGGGTGGAGGAAGCCGCGGCAGCCCAGGGCCGCTCCCGGAAGCGGCAGATGCTCCTGACCCTGCTCAGCGGCGGGGAGATCAGCCCGGTGGCAGAGCTGGCCGCCCTGGTGCGGGACCCCCTGCCCGCCCTGAGGCAGCTGGAGGAGCAGGGCCTGGTGCGGCTCTTTGAGCGGGAGGTGCTCCGGCGGCCCGGTGGCGCCCCGGAGGACGGGCAGACCCCCGATCCCCCTCTGACCCCCCATCAGCAGGAGGCCCTGGAGAACATGCTGCCCCCCATGCGCCGGCGGGAGGGTCGCTTCCTGCTCTACGGCGTCACCGGCTCCGGCAAAACGGAGGTCTTCATCCGCCTGGTGCGGGAGACCCTGCGGGAGGGCCGGGGCGCCATCATCCTGGTGCCGGAGATCGTGCTGACCCCGCAGATGGTGGACTGGTTCCGGGGACGCTTCGGGCCCGTGGCGGCCGTGCTGCACTCCCGGCTCTCCCCCGGGGAGCGCTTCGACGAGTGGCGGCGCATCCGCCGGGGGGACGCGCGCGTTGTCATCGGCGCCCGCTCGGCCATCTTTGCCCCCCTGGAGGACCCGGGCGTCATCATCGTGGACGAGGAACACGAGACCACCTACCTCTCCGACCGGCATCCCCGCTATGACGCCCGGGACATCGCCGCCTGGCGTTGCGAGCGGGAGGGCGCGGCCCTGGTGCTGGCCAGCGCCACCCCCTCCATCCTCACCTTCTCCCGGGTACAGCAGGGCAGGCTCCGGCTGGTGGAGCTCCCCCGGCGGGTCCACGACAGGCCCATGCCCCAGGTGGAGCTGGTGGATATGCGCGCGGAGCTGGACCGGGGCAACCGCAGCGTGTTCTCCGACACCCTGCGCAGCGCCCTGGTGTCCTGCATGCGCAAGGGGGAGCAGGCCATGCTCCTGATGAACCACCGGGGCTACAATTCCTTCGTCTCCTGCCGCAGCTGCGGCCAGGCGGTGAAGTGTCCCCACTGCGACATCTCCATGACCTATCACCTCCTGGACAACGACGGGAAGCTCCACTGCCACTACTGCGGCCACACGGAGCCCGTGCCCACTCTCTGCCCCAACTGCGGCAGCCGCTACATCCGCTTCTTCGGCGCCGGCACCCAGAAGGTGGAGGAGGAGCTGCGCCGGCTCTTCCCGGACACCGGGGTGGTGCGCATGGATGTGGACACCACCGGGGGCAAGGACGCCCACGCAAAGCTCCTGGCGGAGTTCCGCTCCGGGCGGGCCCGGATCCTGGTGGGCACCCAGATGATCGCCAAGGGGCTGGACTTCCCCCGGGTCACCCTGGTGGGGGTGGTGGCGGCGGACATGACCCTGAATCTGCCGGACTACCGGGCCAAGGAGCGCACCTTCCAGCTGCTGACCCAGGTGGCGGGCCGCGCCGGGCGGGGGAACCTCCCCGGCCAGGTGATCATCCAGACCTACAAGCCGGAGGATCCCGTGATCCAGGCCGCCGCAAAGCAGGACTACCGCGCCTTTTTCGCCCAGGAGTACGCCCGGCGCCGGGCCAGCTTCTACCCGCCCTTCTCGGTGATGGCGCGCATCCTGGTGGAGAGCGGGTCCGGGGAGACGGCATGGAAGCACGCCGAGGCGCTGTACCGGGCAACGGAGACCCTGCTGGCGGAGCATCCGGACTGGAAGCGGGCCGCCCTGGTGTGCCTGCTGGACCAGCCCTCGGTGAAGATGCTCCGGGGCCGCGCCCGCTGGCACGTGATGCTGAAGCTCTCCGCCGGTCCCGCCGCCGAGGCCCTCTGCGGCGCCCTGACCCAGCTGGTCCGGGAGACGGAGGATCCCCCGGACACCGAGACCTTCTTTGAGTACAATCCCATCAGCATGATGTAATCAATTCAGGACAGAAGGAAGAAGAGACAATGGCCATTCGCAAGATCGTGGTGCTGGGCGACGACGCCCTGCGCAAGGTGTGCAAGCCCCAGGACAAGTTCAATCTCCGGCTCTGGACGCTGCTCAAGGACATGGCGGACACCATGTACGAGGCGGGGGGCGTGGGCCTGGCCGCGCCCCAGGTGGGCATCCTCCGCCGGGTGGTGGTCATCGACTGCAGCGAGGACCGCAAGGGACTGGTGGAACTCATCAACCCGGAGATCATCTGGCGCAGCGAGGAGACCCAGTGCGGCCGGGAGGGCTGCCTCTCCCTGCCGGGCCGGGCGGGCATCGTCACCCGGCCCAAAAAGGTGCGGGTGAAGGCCCAGAACCGCAACGGCGAGTGGTTCGAGCTGGAGGGCGAGGACCTGCTGGCCCGGGCCCTCTGCCACGAGCTGGATCACCTGGAGGGCGTCCTCTACATCGATGAGATGGAGCGGGAGCTCACCCGGGAGGAGATCGAGGCGGACAACCGCCAGGCCGAGGCTGCGGAGGAGAGCAGATAAGCAGGCTGCAGTCCACGGAAGGGAGGCGGACACATGAACCCCAACAGCGTTTTCCGGGTGGCTCGTCTGCTGGAGCAGCCGGGCCAGCTGGAGGGAGCGGTCGCGCTGTGCAGCAAGATCCAGGAGGATCTGCCCCGCAGCCTCATCATCGCGGTCCAGCGCCGGGAAGACCCGGAGAGATCCTGTTTCGTCCTCTTCCAGCGGGACATGATGCTCATGGCCTATCGGGCGGCGGAGGTGGATCCGGGCAGGATCCCGCTCGTCCTGAACGCCGGGAGCCAGATGGGCCTGCTCCCCTGGAAATGGAACGGGAGAAAGATGGACACCGTGCAGAAGCTGCACACCTTCCTCCTGGATGAGGTTGCCCGCGGCTGGGACGGGGAGACGCCCCCGGTGCCGGTCATCCTCAGGCTGTTTGCCGCGGAGGACCGCGAGATGATGACCCTGGAGGGCAAGAACACCTTCGTCACCGACGCCCCCTTCGAGCATGCCATGGACTACCTGTACGCCTTCCTCCACAGCTGGCTGACGGCCCTGGTGGAGCTGCACGGCCTGAACACGCCGGGCAGCATCAAGCAGGTCAACGCCATGCTGGAGGTGATGCAGGCCTTCGTGCAGAAGCAGAGGATGCGGGTGGAGGAGGCGAAGGCCCGCTACGAACCGCCCGCCACGCTGCTGATGCGCTTCACCAAGAGCCTGTCCAACAGGCTGTTCCAGGCGATCCTGCGGCCGGAGGATTTTGATGAGTACGGGGAGATCGTCAAGGCTCCGGCCGGTGAGACCCAGCCGGAGGATGACGCCGCCCCGCCCGGAAAGGAGCAGCCATGAGAGTTGTCTTCATGGGGACCCCCGCCTTCGCGGTACCGTCCCTGGAAGCCCTGCTGGCAGCGGGGCATGAGGTGGCGGCAGTATTCACCCAGCCGGACCGCCCGGCGGGCCGGGGCAACAAGCTCCAGGCCTCCCCGGTGAAGCAGCTGGCGCTGCAGCGGGGCATCCCCGTGTACCAGCCGGTGAAGATCCGCCGGGAGAGCGTGGAGGACCTGCGCGCCCTGGCGCCGGAGGTCTGCGTCACCGCGGCCTTCGGGCAGATCCTCTCCCAGGAGATCCTGGACATCCCCCTGCGGGGCACCGTGAACGTCCACGCCTCCCTCCTCCCCCGGCACCGGGGCAGCGCGCCCATTGTCTGGGCCATGCTCCAGGGGGACACCACGGTGGGGGTCACCACCATGCTCACGGACAAGGGCATCGACACCGGCGCCATGCTGCTGCGCCGGGAGACGGAACGCCTGCCCCAGGAGACCTGCGGGGAGCTCACGGAGCGCCTCTCCCGGATCGGGGCGGAACTGCTGATCGAGACGCTGGCCGCCATGGAAGCCGGCACCCTCGCCCCTGTGCCCCAGGACGAGGCCGCCATGACCTACGAGCCCATGCTCAACAAGGAGATGGGGCGGGTGGCATGGGAGGAGAGCGCCCGGGCGGTGGCGGACCGCATCCTGGCCCTGAACCCCTGGCCCTGCTGCGCCGCGGAGACGGACGCCGGCCGGCTGAAGCTCCTGCGTGCCCTTCCCCTCGCGGGCAGCCCGGAGGCCGCCCCCGGCACGGTGCTGACGGCGGACCCGAAGCAGGGCCTCACCATCGCCTGCGGGGAGGGCGCCGTGGAGATCACCCAGCTCCAGGCCCCCGGCGGCAAAGCCATGACCGCCCGGGACTTCCTCCGGGGCCATGCCGTGACCCGCATCCTCCCCGACCCCTGATTTCACCCTTCGGATCCTGACAGCAAGACAGGAGCAGAGAGACATGAGTTATGACCGCAAAAAGCCCACCCGGCCGGCCCGGGAGGGAAAGCGCAGTGAACCCGGCGCCCTCCGGAGCGACCGGGGAGAGAAACGCAACGACTTCGGCCCCGTGCGGGACCGCCGTCCCGGCAGCCGCCCCTGGGGCAGCAAGCCCGAGCTGCGGCAGGACCGCCCCCAGGGTGGGAGCGCCTCCCAGGATCAGACCCGGAAGTCCCCGACCGGTGGTTCAGCCGCCCTTGAGTACCGGGGAGAATTCCGTACCGGTGGGAACCGTTCCCAATTCGGCAGCAATCAGCGCAGCCCCGGTGGGGATGCTCAGCAGAATCGTGCCGGCTTTTCTCCGCGCGGTGGGGATTTCTCCTCGTTCCGGGGGGATCGATCCCAAAACGGCGGGGACCGTGTGCCCTTCCGGGGAGACCGGGGCCAGGGCGGCGGCAGCCGTCCCCCCTACCGGGGGAAGCCCGGCGCCCCGGCGGGAAACCGGGCGCCTTACCCGCCCAAAAAGAAGGAGACAGACCGTCCCGGCACCACGGACGGCATGCCGGCCCGGCGCATCGCCCTGGAGGTCATCCGCCGGGTGACGGAGAACGGCGCCTACGCCTCCCTGGCTCTGGACGAAAAGCTCCGGGGCTGCACCCTCTCCGGGGCAGACCGGCGCTTTGCGGCCCGGCTGGTCTATGACACCCTGGACCGGCTGCGCTGGCTGGACCACGCCCTGAGCCAGGTCATGGCCAGGCCGGACACGGACATCCGGCTGGTGAACGTGCTGCGCCTGGGGGCCTGCCAGCTGCTGCTGGACTACCGGGTGCCGGAGAACGCCGCCACGGACACCTCCGTGCGCCTGTGCAAGGAGATCGGCCTGGAGGGTCTGGCCGGGGTGTGCAACGGCATCCTGCGCAACCTGATCCGCAAAAAGGACGCGCTGGTCTTCCCCGATCCCGCCGCGGAGCCGGTGCATGCCCTGGCCCTGGAGACCTCTGTTCCCGACTGGGTGGCGGAGCGGATGCTCTCGGACTGGGGGCCCGAAACGGGCGCTGCCCTGCTGCGCTGGAAGAGCCGGGACGCCGGCATCACCCTGCGGCCCAACCTCACCCGCCTCACGGACGAGGCTTTCCGGGCCCTGTTGGACAAGAAGGTCTGGGAGCAGGCGCCGGGGCTGGTTCCCCACGCGGTGCATGTGAGGAACGCCCTGGACATCGGGGAGGACGCGGACTGGAAACAGGGACTGTTCTCCATCCAGTCCGAGGGCTCCATGGCGGCCTGCCTGGCCCTGAATCCCCAGCGGGGATGGCGGGTGCTGGACGCCTGCGCGGCCCCCGGGGGCAAGGCCTGCTTCATGGCGGAGCTCATGGGGAACACCGGCCGGGTCCAGGCCTGGGAGAAGCATCCCCACCGCACGGAGCTCATGGAGGCCCAGGTAAGGCGCCTCCGTCTGGAGAGCGTGCGCCCCATGACCCGGGACGCCACCGTCCGCCGGGAGGACCTGGACGACACCATGGACGCGGTGCTCCTGGACGCCCCCTGCTCCGGCACCGGGGACATGGCGGAAAAGCCCGACATCAAGCTGCATCTGACCGAGGAAAAGCTGGCGGAGCTCACCGCCCTGCAGGCGGAGCTCCTGGACAATGTGAGCCTGGCGGTCCGGCCGGGCGGGGTCCTGCTCTACGCCACCTGCTCCCTGCTGCGGGCCGAGAACGACCTGCAGATCCGCGCCTTCCTGGAGCGGCATCCGGAGTTCTCCGTGGAGGCCCTGCCGGAGACCCTGCCGGAGAGCCTGCGGCAGCACCAGGACGTGGGGCTGTATCTGCTCCCGCCCCGGGACGGCATCGGCGGCTTCTACCTCTGCCGGCTGCGGAAGAAGGCCCTTTTCTGAATCATACCGACATCTGTCACCGGAGGGGAGGGAGATCATGAACCTGGCAGACCTGAATCCGGCGGAGCTCGCGGCCTGGTGCCGGGAGCAGGGTCTTCCCGCCTTCCGGGGAAAGCAGATTTTCCAGTGGATCCACCGGGGAGCGGATTTTCCGGAGATGACCAACCTCCCCGCCGCCCTGCGGGAGCGGCTGCGGGAGACCGCCGTGGCCCAGCCGGTGCAGATCCGCACCCAGCGGGTCTCCCGGCTGGACGGTACCGTGAAATTCCTCAATGCCCTCACGGACGGCAACTGCGTGGAGAGCGTGCTGATGCACTACCACCACGGCCACACCCTGTGCATCTCCACCCAGGTGGGCTGCCGCATGGGCTGCGCCTTCTGCGCCTCCACCCTGGCGGGCTGTGTGCGGAACCTCTCCGCCGGGGAGATGCTGGGGCAGGTGCTGTGCGCCAACCGGTATCTCACCCTGGCGCAGGACCCGGAGCCCCGGGTGCACAACCTGGTGCTCATGGGCAGCGGAGAGCCCCTGGACAACTATGACCAGGTCATGCGCTTCCTGCGGCTCCTGCGGGAGCCGGATGGGCTGTGCATCAGCCTGAGGAGCGTGTCCCTGTCCACCTGCGGTCTGGTGCCCCAGATGCATCGCCTGGCGGAGGAGGATCTGCCTGTGACCCTCAGCGTCAGCCTCCACGCCCCCAACGACGAGATCCGCCGGCAACTGATGCCCGTGGCCCGGACGTACCCCATCCAGGAGGTCATGGCGGCCAGCCGGGCCTATGTGGAAAAGACCGGCCGCCGGGTGATCTTCGAATATGCCCTGGTGGACGGGGTGAACGCCGCTCCCGCCCAGGCGGAGGAGCTGGCCCGGCTGCTCCGGGGCCTGCAGTGCCATGTGAACCTGATCCCCCTCAACGACGTGCCGGAGCGCGGCCTGAAGGGCGTCCGGGAGGAGCAGGTGGCCACGTTCCTGCGGGTCCTCTCCGACCGGCACATCTCCGCCACCCGCCGCCGGGAGATGGGGGACGACATCGAGGGCGCCTGCGGCCAGCTCCGCAGAAAAATACTCACCGAAGACGGAGGAATCCAATGAAACTCTTTCAGCACGGCAATCAGCCGGAAAAAGACTTTTCCACCTGCGGACGGACCCATATCGGCCTGGTGCGCTCGTCCAACCAGGACGCCCTGATCGAGGCGGGCAACCTGGTGGGGGTGGCGGACGGCATGGGCGGCCACCAGGGCGGGGAGACCGCCTCGGCGGACGCCCGGGACGCCCTGATCGCCTTTGCCGCGGGCAAGACGCCGGATGCGGCGACCCTGCGCCAGGGGATCGAGACCGCCAACCGGGCGGTGTTTGAGCATGCCCGCACAGACCCCTCCCTGGAGGGCATGGGCACCACCCTCACCGCCCTGTGGGTGGGAGAGAAGGAGATCTTCCTGGGGCATGTGGGGGACAGCCGCTGCTACCGCTGGCGCAACGGCGTCCTGGAGCAGCTGAGCCGGGACCACTCCATGGTGGCGGAGATGGCGGAGATGGGCCTCATCACCCCGGAGCAGGCCGCCCACCACCCCATGCGGAACATCATCACCCGCGCCATCGGCACCCAGGCCGCCGTGAAGGTGGACACAGCCGTCTTCCCGCGGGTCCAGGGGGATCTCTACCTGGTGTGCTCCGACGGTCTCAACAGCATGGTGGAGGACGAGGACATCGCCGAGATCCTCCACAGCGCCGCCTCCGACCGGGAAGCGGCGGAGAGTCTGGTGGAGGAGGCCCTGGCCTGCGGCGGCCACGACAACGTCACCGTCATGCTGCTGCGGGATGAGCGCGGCCCCGGGAAGGAGGCTGGGCAGGCATGATCGGGCGGATCCTCGGAGAGCGGTACCGGCTGGAGGAGGAGATCGGCAAGGGCGGCATGGCCGTTGTTTACCGTGCCACGGATCTCCGGACCCAGCGCAATGTCGCCGTCAAGGTGATGCACGAGCAGTATGCCTCCAACACGGAGTACGTCAGCCGTTTCCAGCGGGAAGCCCAGGCGGCGTCCCGGATGACCCACCACAACATCATCAACCTCCTGGACGTGGGCATGGACGGCGAGCTGCGCTATCTGGTGATGGAGTACGTTCCCGGCCAGACCCTGAAGAAGCTCATCGCCGCCAAGGGCCGGCTGAGCCCCACCGCGGCGGCCCAGATCACCATCCGCATCCTCTCCGCCCTGCAGCACGCCCACGAGAACGGCATCATCCACCGGGACATCAAGCCGCAGAACATCATGATCGACACCAGCGGCATGGTGAAGGTGGGAGACTTCGGCATCGCCCGGATGGTGAACATGGACACCCTGACCCAGCAGGACAAGGTCATGGGCTCCGTCCACTACTTCAGCCCCGAGCAGGCCAACCAGGGGGTGGCGGACGTCCGCTCGGACATCTACTCCGTCGGCGTGGTGCTCTATGAGATGCTCACGGGCCGGGTGCCCTTCGACGGCACCGAGAACACCACCATCGCCATGAAACACATCCACGCCCGGCCGGAGCCCATCGAGAAGCTGGCCCCAGGCGTGCCCCCGGCCATCGTCCATGTGTGCATGGTGGCCATGAACAAAAACCCGGACCACCGCTACCAGAACGCCCGGGAGATGGCCTATGAGCTGCGCCTCGCCCTGGACGGCCGGACGGATTTCATGGCCAACCACCAGGTGGAGAAGGAGCCGGATGTGGCCGGCGTCATGCAGGCCCCCAGGGACCCCGAACCCGATCAGAGCGGCCGGAATCCCTCCGCGGAGGGCCAGGAGCCCCGGAACCCCCTGGACCACAAGGAGAACGACGGCAGGAAGAAGGTCAACCTGCTCTGGGTGGCAGCCACCCTGGCCACCGCCCTGATGGTGCTCTTCGGACTCTATGTGGGCATCCAGGCCATTGTGAACCGGGCCCTCAACGACGCGGAGGTGCCCGACCTGGTGGGCATGGATATTGCCGCCGCCACCCGGGCCGCCAACCGCGTGGGGCTGGAGGTCAACCCCATCGAGAACAACCATCCCACCGTCCCCGCCGGGCAGGTGGCCGCCCAGGCCCCGGAGGGGGGCACCATCCTCCAGAAGGGGGACACCGTGGTGCTCACCGTCTCCAAGGGCCCGGCCTCCCAGATGATGCCCAAGCTCACAGGCATGACCGTGGAGAACGCCGTGGTGGCCGCCAAAGCCTTCGGGCTGACCCTGTCCGTCACGGACCGGGTGGTCTCCACCACGGCGGCGGAGGGCTTCATCCTCACCCAGTCCGTGGAGCCCGGCACCCTGTGCCAGCCCGGGGACATCGTGAACGTCACGGTCTCCGGCGGCGTGGCCATCATCCCCAAGACCGTGGGGAAGCCCCTGGCCACCGCCCAGAGCCTGCTGACCGAGGCCGGCCTCAAAGTCTCCCCCACGGTGACCTTTGTCTCCACGGAGGACACCAGCCTCCACGGCACGGTGGCCAGCCAGTCCCTGCAGCCCGATATGCAGGTGATCCGCAACACGGAGGTGGCCCTGACCGTGTACCAGGTGCCCAGCATGATGCGGACCGCTGAGGTCACCCTGAACCTGCCGGAGAGCGACAGTCTCCTCTCCGTGCGCATCACCTTGGACATCTCCGGCAGCGAGGTCACCACCCTGCAGCAGGACTACACCGCCGACGCCACCCGCCACCCCCTGGTCCGGCTGACCAGCCAGTTCTCCGGCACCTGCACCATGCGGGTGTACATCAACGGCGATTACAAGTATTCCGACGAGGTCACCCTGAAGTGAGGGCAGCACAGGAGACAGAAGATGAGGCAGACATGTTGATGGAGGGCATCCTGGTCCGGGGCATCGGCAGCTTCTACACGGCGGTCACCCCGGAGGGGGAGAGCTATCTCCTGCGGGCCAAAAAGAAATTCCGTCACCAGGGTCAGACCCCCATGGTGGGGGACGGGGTCCGCTTCACCCCCGGCAGCGGGGAGGAGGAGGGCTGGGTGGAGGAGCTGCTCCCCCGGCGCTCCGTCTTTGTGCGGCCCCCGGTGGCCAACGTGGAGACCCTGCTCATCGTCACCGCGCCGGTGCCCCAGCCGGACCTGCTGCTGGTGGACCGGCTGCTGGTGGAATGCCGGCGGCAGGACCTGCGCAGCCTGCTGGTGGTGAACAAGAACGATCTGGACAGCAGCCTGGCCCTGCAGCTCCGGGAGGAGTACGCCCAGGCGGAGGCCCCCGTCTATCCGGTGAGCGCCTTCACGGGGGACGGCCTGGACGCCCTGCGGGAGGCCGTGGGAGACAGCCTGTGCTGCCTGGCGGGCCAGAGCGGGGTGGGCAAATCCACCCTCCTCAGCGCCCTCACCGGGGTGGAGCTGGAGACCGGGGAGATCAGCCAGCGCATCGCCCGGGGAAAAAACACCACCCGCCGGGCGGAGCTCATCCTCTCCGGGGGGCTGCGCATCTTCGACACCGCCGGCTTCTCCCTGCTGAGCCTCTCCGGACTGGAGGAGCCGGAGACGCTGCGGCTGCACTACCCGGAGTTCGCCCCCCACGAGGGCACCTGCCGCTTCGAGCCCTGCCTGCACGACCGGGAGCCGGGCTGCTCCGTCCGGGCCGCCGCCGAGGCCGGGGAACTCTCCTCCGCCCGCCTGGCCCGCTACCGTCTCCTGCTCGGGGAGATGCGGGAGGCCTGGAATGACCGCTACCGCTGACTTCTGCCCCCGATTCACCATCCCACTCCGGGTTTCATGAGAGGAGGAGTTCCCGTGCTCATCGCTCCCTCCATCCTGGCGGCGGATCCGCTCCGGCTGGGGCACGACGCCCGGCGCATGGTGCAGGCGGGCTGCGACTGGCTCCATGTGGACGTGATGGACGCCCATTTTGTCCCGAATCTCTCCTTCGGACCGGATACCGTGACCGCCCTGCACCGGGCCTTCCCGGAGATCCCCCTGGACGTCCACCTGATGATGGACAACCCGGAGGCCTATGTGGAGCGCTTCGCCCGGGCAGGTGCCGCGGGGATCACCATCCACGCGGAGATCCCCGGGGACGTGCCTGCCCTGCTGCGGAGGATCCACAGCCTGGGCTGTCGACCGGGGCTCTCCCTGAAGCCCGCCACCCCCGTGGAGCGGGTGAGGGAGCTGCTCCCCCTGTGCGGCCTGGTGCTGGTGATGACGGTGGAGCCCGGGTTCGGCGGTCAGTCTTTCATGGCGGACATGGTGGAGAAGCTGCCGCAGCTGCGCCGGGCGGGCTTCACCGGGCTCACGGAGGCGGACGGCGGCCTGAAGGCCGACAACCTCCCCCTGCTGATCCGGTCCGGACTGGACGTGGCGGTGATGGGCACGGCCCTGCTGCGTTCCCGCACCCCGGCGGAGGACATGGCCGCCATGCGCCGGATGTGACGCTTTCCATCGGAAAACCCCGGAGTCTCTCTCCGCAGTGGAGGGAAACTCCGGGGTTTTTCACTGTGATTGCCAATGCCGGGCAGCGGTCAGTACCGCACCCGGCCCCGGGCCACCGCCCGGAGGTGATCCCCGTAGGGGCTCTTGCCGTGGGCCTCGGCGCTCTCCAGGAGGGCCTCCCGGGTGATCCATCCGTTGATGAAGGCGATCTCCTCCGGGGCGGAGATGGTGATCCCCTGCCGGTTTTCCACCGTCTCCACAAAGTTGGCCGCCTCCAGCAGGGAGGAGAAGGTCCCCGTATCCAGCCAGGCAAAGCCCCGGCCCAGCAGCTGCACATCCAGCAGGCCATCGTCCAGGTAGAGGCTGTTCAGGGTGGTGATCTCCAGCTCCCCCCGGGGGGAGGGCTTCACCTGCGCGGCCCGCCGGCTCACGTCCCCGGGGTAGAAGTACAGGCCTGTCACGGCATAGCTGCTCTTGGGTTCCTTCGGTTTCTCCTCGATGCTGGTGACCCGGCCGGCCTCGTCGAAGGCCACCACGCCGAAGCGCTCCGGATCCCGCACATAGTAGCCGAAGACCGTGGCCCGTCCCTGCTCCTCCGCGTTTTTCACCGCGCCGCGCAGAAGACGCCGGAAGCCGTTGCCATAGAAGATGTTGTCCCCCAGGACCATGGCCCCGGGCTCCCCCGCCAGGAAGTCCTCCCCCAGCAGGAAGGCCTGGGCCAGGCCGTCCGGGGAGGGCTGCACGCAGTAACGCAGGGAGATCCCCAGACGGCCGCCGTCCCCCAGCAGCGCCTCGAAGCGGGGCGTGTCATCCGGGGTGGAGATCACCAGGATCTCCCGGATCCCCGCCAGCATCAGGGTGGACAGGGGATAGTAGATCATGGGCTTGTCGTAGACCGGCAAAAGCTGCTTGGAGGTCACCTTGGTCAGGGGGTAGAGCCGGGTGCCGGCCCCGCCCGCCAGGATGATGCCCTTCATGGTCTCTCTCCTTTCCTGTGGAAACGCACGGCAGGCCGCTGCCTGCGGTTCCGGACTGTGCCGGGTCCCGCAGGAACGCCGGACTCCGGTCCATCACTGGCCGCACGGCCGCACGGCGCGCAGGTCTCAGTGCTTGATCTCCTCGCCCGCCAGATCGAAGGACGCGGTGCCTGTCTTCTTGCCCTCCTCATTGTAGGTGTAGGTGATCCGGGCCACCCCGTCCGTGCGGGCGACGGCCTCCCCCCGGGTGCCAAAGAAGGTCTCCTCCATCAGGAGCTTCCCGTCCCAGGTCTTGCGGACCTCCGCATAGCCCTGGCTGTTCAGGCACACCCGGCCGATCTCATTGTAGTAGCGTTCGCTGATCAGGCTGCCCTGCTCGTCATAGACCCGGCTGAGGGTGGCGTAGCCCTTGGGGATGCTCATGGGCCTGCCCTCCGCGTCGTCGTAGCTCTCCAGGATGACCCGGCCCGCGCCGTCATACTCCCGCCGCATCCGGGCGTAGCCGCCCGCGCACAGCACGGGATTCCCGTCAGCGTCCAGGTACCGCTCCAGGGTGACGTTGCCTGCCTCGTCGAACTCGCACACCAGCACGGAGAAGGTCTCCTTGCTCCGCACGCCGCAGGGTTCACCCTCCAGGCCCCATACCTGGGTCCGGACCGCTCTCCCCTTCTCGTCCCGCTCGTACCGCGCCTCCGCGTACAGGCCCTTGAACAGCGCCTTCCCGCCCTGGCCGTCCAGCCAGGTGCAGTGGACGATGTACTTCCCGTCCGCGTCGTACTCCCGCACGAAGCCGGCGTAGCCGTCCTTCACCGTGAAGGGGCTGCCGTCCGCGTTGAAGTAGGCTTCCCCGGTGATGTTCTTTCCCTCGTAGGTCCGCGCCAGCCGGGCGTAGCCGGCATTGCAGGCCACCGGGTTCCCTTCCGCGTCGAAGTACCGCTCCCCGACGGCGTTCCCCGCCTCGTCAAACTCGCTTTCCAGCACGGAGAAGGGCTCCTTGCTCCGCACGCCGCAGGGCTCGCCGTCCACACCCCACACCTGGGTCCGGACCGCTCTGCCCTTCTCGTCCCGCTCGTACCGCGCCTCCGCGTACAGGCCCTTGTACAGCGCCCTCCCGCCCAGGCCGTCCAGCCAGGTGCAGTGGATCACGTACTCCCCGTCCGCGTCGTACTCCTGGATGACGGCGGCATAGCCGTCCTTGTTCAGGCAGGGGCTGCCGTCCGCATGCCAGCAGGACTCCTCCAGCACCTTGCCCCGGGCATTCAGGACCTTCTCGGACCGGGCATAGCCGGTCTTCACCGCATCCACCGGCTGCCCGTCCGGGCCATAGTAGGCCTCGCCGGTCTGCCTCCCGTCCCCGTTGTAGCTGTAGGCCACCGCGGTGTAGGACTCGCCCTCCGCCAGCGGGCAGGGCTCACCCTGGGTACCGTAGGCCTCCCGGCGCAGCAGGTGCTTCTTTGCATCATAGTAGTTCCGGATCTCCGCATACAGTCCCCGGTACAGCACCCGGAAGCCGTCCGCGTCGTAATAGATGCACCGGGAGTTGTTCCCCCAGTTGTCGTACTCCCGGTAGATGAAGGCATACCCCTCCGCCGTATAGCAGGGGCTGCCGTCCGCGGCATAGTAGTGCTCCTCCACCACCTGCCCGGCCTCATTGAACACCCGCCGGATCCCGGTATAGCCCCCCGCGCACGGAGCAGGCGTCCCCGCCCCGTCAAAATACTGCTCCCGGACAGGGTTGCCCGCCTCGTCATAGCTGCGCTCCACCCGGACATACCCGTCCTTGCCGACAGCGGGCGCTCCGTCCAGGCCAATGTACTGTTCCATGGTCACACGGCCGTACACGTCATACTTCCTGTCGAATCCCGCGTGACCGCCGGTGGAGAGAACGGGCTGGTCCATGGTGTCGAAATAGCGCTCGCTCACCACCCGGCCGCCGTCCCATTCCCGGGTGACCACGGCGTACCCGCTGCTGCACAGGGTCAGCTCCCCGGCCTCGTTCAGGTAGCGGATCACCGCCACGTGGCCCTCGTCGTCGTAGCCCTGCTCCATGGCCGCATAGCCGCTGTTCGTCATAAAGGCATCGCCCCGGGCTGTCTCATAGGCCAGGTAGATGCAGTTCCCGTCCTCGTCGTAGCGCCGGGAGATCCGGGCGTAACCCGCCGAGGTATCCACCGGCTGCTCCTGGGCATCCAGGTACTGTTCCTCCACCACATGCCCCGCCTCGTCCAGGGTGCAGCGGTAGATCCAGTAGGTATCGTTCTGGGTGGGCTCGCCGTCCAGGCCGATGCAGGTGATGTCGTAGCCCCTGCGGTCCGGCGTGTACTCCCGGATGGTGTAGGCGTAGGTCTGCCCCTTGGCCGGCGTCAGGCGTCCCGATGCATCGTAGCAGCGGGTGGAGACAAGAGCCCCCGCCTCATCGTAGTCCCGCTCCTCCCGGGCATAACCGGCGCTGCAGACGACAGGCTGCCCCTGGACGTCGGTGTACTCCGTGCTCAGCAGTTTGCCGGCCGGGTTGTAGGCGAAGGCCGCCCGGTGGTAGCCGTCTGTGCCGATCACCGGCTCGCCGTTCATCCACAGGCTGCGGCTGGTCTCCTTCCCGTTCCCCCAGGTGTACCGCACTTCCCCCGCGCCAAGAAGCCCGGCCGTCTGTTTGCCGGAGGCGTCAAGGAAGGTCTCCGTAAGGTGGTTCCCATCGGCATCCAGGGTATAGACCGCCGAGGCATAGCCGTCCTGACAGACCGTCAGGCCGCCGCTGGCCTTGTAGTAGCTCACGCCGATGACCCGGCGCCTGTCGTCGATCTTGTAGACCACCTTGCAGTAGCCCGCGGAGATGTCCACCGGCTTGCCCTTCCCGTCGAAGTATTCCGTCTTGGTCAGGGTCTTGTAGCTGTACTGGTTGTTGACCTTGGCATAGCCCAGGGACGGGACCACCACCGGATTGTCACGCTCATCCACGTAGACCTGGCTGCCCAGGCCGCCCTTGCTGGTGTATGTCTTTTTCCAGCCGGCATAGCCGAAGGACGTCATGGTGGGGTTCCCATCCGCATCGTAATAGCAGACCGCCACCACCCGGCTGGCCGCGCCCAG
>JAEEGL011156931.1_pt1 | contig 19672 bp, 18 predicted proteins | sample 9134231 | NCBI WGS metagenome assembly JAEEGL01 (sample SAMN16246548, study PRJNA631951) | gut metagenome | biome: gut microbiome; feature: rumen; material: fiber-attached | host: Bos | place: Iran: Karaj | collected 2018-10 | reverse complement strand
CTTTCACAAGAATAATGGCAGGATATATAACCAATAGCACAAATATGCCTACTGAAAGCTTAATAGTTGTTACATAGACCGCTAATATACACAGTAAAGAATATTGAAGTACATTCTCTTTATCTTTTTCACTGTATTCAGTCCATTTGATTAGAATATAATATGCAAGTAATAATGCAACTGTATCCGTATTAGGCGATGATATGTTTCTGCAGTCATAGAGTATGTACACAAGACTTGCCAGTTTCAAAAGATCAAAGCATCGAATCTTCTTTTCATTCCTTTGAAGTAATGTATTCATAACATATATAAGCATAAATACAGTTATGAATCCATTCATAGCATGGAAAGACTGTCCAGTAAGCCATTTAAAGCTAAAAAGCGCCTGAAGAGTCATATAACTGCTATTATAAGCTAATCGGTAATGCAAGTTTCCTAGTCCAGGGACGACACCATATTCTTCTATCCAACGAATAGCCTGTGCATGATACAGATACGTATCATAATGCTGGGGCGTGATAACTGTCCAGAGAACCGCCCCGACAAGTGATACTGAGATTAATAAAATATATCTCCTCTTAAAGAAATGCTTCAACCAAATCTTTAGATCTAGAAAGAATTCTTTTTTATTTAAAATCCATATTCCGGCAAACAATGAGAGTATTCCAACTCCAACAAAAGCCATCATTCCAACCGGCATAAATACACTAAAAAACTGTGCATACAGATTACATATGCACATACCAGTGATTATATTAATATCATATTCTTTTTCAAATATGTTTTCTTTGCCATACATCAGTCGTAATCCCACTTGACCAAGTATCGCAAAGATCCACAGAGCAACTGCCCATATCATCAAAACACTGAGCATATATCTTAGTTCCTCTTATTACTAAAAACTATAAAGTTATCCGTATCTTCTTCCGCATAGCCTTTTTCATTAAGATACCTATATATTTCTCTATCGTATGGGAAATCACCCTTTTCCCAATCCCTTATATAATTTTTGGATATTATTACTACTGAAGGCTTCTTTTCGTTATTAACATCATAGTATTCAATTATCCTGTCAAAATATCCACCTCTCGGAGAATATGTTGCATATTCTCCAGGCTGATAAATATATCCGAATGAACAGTAATATGCACTATCAACTATATATACCTTATCATCACTTTTTACTTTTTTATCAATGATGTCACAAAGATTCATATAATTATCATACATTTCCTGTCCTACCCATATACCTTTTGCAGGGCCCTTTTCTATAAGAATTCTATCCAAAAAGACTGTTCTCATTCCATATGTTTCAGGATATATAGCTTCCTGATCCCATACAGGTATTGCAAACATAACAAACGCCATTATACAAAGGCTTATTGCAATCGGCAGCCTCTCACAGGAAGCCGGACTTTCAGAGTTTGAAGCTAAAAGCACAAGTAATCCACACATAGATATAACACCAGCATAGATGCTTGTAATGTTCCCTTGATTTGAAGCCAATGAGAAACAGAAAAACGAAGCCCATGACATTGCCGAAAAACACCAGAACAATTCTAGATTGTTTATTCTATTCTCTGGCGAATCTGTCATGTAAGCATAAGGTAGGAAAAACATAGTCAATGCATATGGATACGTAATACAATGCCATGTTACACCAAGTCTTTCTATATAACACTGTCCGAGAAATGCAAAAACAAGAAGTGCTGCAATCACAGGAATTCGAAACTTCTTGATTGTTTCTTTAATGATTGAAATCCTATCAACAATCACAAGCGGAAGAATGCTCACGATTCCTAATACTGCTATTTTAGCTGTAGGATGAATAAGCTTTGTTATAAAATTGCTTGCAAGTTGGTCATCCTTAAGAATCTCGGGAAAGAATCTGAGGAAATCATTTATAGAAATCTCAGATAGCGTAAATACAAAAAATAACGTAGCACAGCACACACACGACAAAACGATGTATGATACCACTTTTTTCCTGTCATCTTTCCTTTTGATAAAGAAAACCATCCAGACAAAAAGATGTATAACTGCAGTCGGGAATGCCAACACGCAGAGTGATAATGCTATTCCCAGAAAAATTAGGTCCTTATTCTTCTTATATACACAATATCTATAGGCAAAGATTATCTCAAGTATCGTAAACCATATCATCTCCGGTTTATATCCGAATGACAAAAAATCCGGTGTGAACATAAAAAGACAGACTGCAGCAGCAAATACATACAGCCTGTTTCTTTGCTTTGAAAATGTAATATAAAACAGGAAACTTATTCCTCCCTGTATTAATACTGAAATAACCCTAAGAAAGAGAATCAATCCCTCAGCGGATCCAACGACATGTCTATATAACCAAATTAACGGTGCAGAAATAACAGATGACAACTGAAGATAAAACCAACAGTCCTTAAATATCCTGTCACCTCGTGCAATCATATCAGCCACTGCGATGCTATGTATCTCATCGCTATGAATGCCTATCTTTGTCTTTATAATACCAATAGCTAAAATGACCAATGCCATAGTGACATATATAAAACTATTTCTTTTGGCCTCGTTCTCCACGCCATTTTGAAATCTCATAACTCACCTTCATTATTAAACGCGTTACTCTCAATCCAAGTATTAAATATATTCGCCGTAATAGCCACGCTCTCTTTGCTGGTGAAAAGTCTCCACCTTTATCTTTCGCAAGGCTCTCCCATAAAGCTTTCTCATCAAAATTGTAATCAAAAGTCTTTTCGTCGCTAATACTTTGTTTACTATACAATCTATCAGACCATATATAAGTATGATCACCACTTCCATCCTCAACACCTGTGTTTCGAACCAGTGAAAACGCAGGATAAATTGTACATAGTTCGTCCATACACATAATAGGTCCTAACGTATGATCAATATAGGATATTCGTCCATCTGGGTACAAGTATCCACCATATATGCTTCCTACATCCTTGGGTTCTGACATTGCCGCCTCAAAAAAGTATCTGAATAAATCTGGTCTTTCAGAGTATAACTTTTTGCATAAATTAGGATTCTTAAGAATCTTTCTAAAGTTTTCTCTAGATACTTCTTCATTAATTTTTAAATGTTTCTTTATCCAAGTAGCGTATCCCCACGTACCGAAATAGCAATTTGCCGTTATATTATTTCCTTCAGCTACTATATTTCTCTCTGGAGCATAGCCACATAAAAAGCATACTCTATTGTCATTTTCAAATAGTTCCAATCCCTTATTGATAAAATCCAAAAAGCATGGTGAAAAGACATTATCATCTTCCGTCAGTATATAAGCATCATATATCTGTGCAATCTGGTTAACCAAAAACATCCCATTCGCTTTTGCTCCTAGATTCTCTGTTTGGTAATATATGTGGCAATCCTTAAATCCTAATGTATCAATACTCTTTAAATATTCTTTTATTCTTTCATATCCGTCTACATATCTTTCTGATGGTGGATAATCCAGTGATACGAAGACTTCTGTCTGATCTGCCCAGGTGTTTTGACTTAAAGATTCCAAACAAGCAACCAGTTTTTCATATCTATGTAGAGTTGGTATTACAATCGGGGCAAATCTCATTCTTCTTCCTTCACTTTGTATAATATGGGATAGTCTTTATAATACCTTCTTCAAAAGATACTTTAGGCTCAAATCCCGTATCCTCTTTTATATCCTTTATTGATACACATGAACTAAATACTTTGCTAGATTGTTCCGGCAATTCTCCAATGCCTAAATCCAATTCAGGATTTATCATATCACGTATAATTTCAACATATTCTCTAAGTGGTCTATAATCCCCACTTCCTATTGCGTATGTTTTTTCAGATAACCCATTATCTCCAATCATGCGTAAAGCTCTTGCCACTTCACCAACATATAAAAAATCCCACATCTGGGTAAGATATCCATAAGATGGCTTTTCACCTTTTAAGAGGGATTTTATTGTGTAAGTCAGAATATTGTTATCTCTTCTACCTTCTCCATATGTGCTAGGTATAACTACCCAGTTAAAAGGCATATCAATATTTCTTGCCCAAGTTTCAAGCATATAATGAGCAGCAGTTTTGGCTGCGCCGTAAAGATCATTTGGGGTCTGCTTAGCATTTACATCCATTACATTCTCACAAAAAGCGTATTCAGCAACAGTTCCCGTGGCTATGAATCTCTTTGCTCCTATAGACCGAGCAAACTCAAGCATCTCCATGGCGAAATCTATGTTTCTTACTTGCAAAACTCTGTCATTCTTTTTTTCAGGAGCTACGCCTTCCCATGCAAGGTGATAGAATACATCTATATTATGATCATCTGCCATAAGTGAATCATATTCATAAGAATGATATTCTATAGCTTCAACACTGTCTTCCAACAAAATCTTTGCTTTTTCAATATTTCTGACAAGCGCGATAACCTCTATGTTATTGTCTCTAAGTTCTTTTACTAATCTAGAACCGATAAACCCGGTTGATCCGGTTACCAAGGCCTTTTTCAAACTACACCTCTCGCTTCATGTTGATACGTTCTTTTTCAACAACTATGGGATGATTCATTGTTCGCTGATTGATATTGGCAATATATTCTCCCAAAAACCCCAAGAAGAATATCTGTACACCCCCAACAAAGAAGATTCCTATTAGTATGGCTGCAGTACCGACACTGTAATAATCCCAGTATATTATCTTGATAACAAGTGTTGCTATAGCTACTACTACACATAACAGACTTAAAATCATACCTATGAATGTAGCCATCCTGAGTACTGCTTTTGAAGAAGATGTCATCCCCAGCATAGCAACATCATAGTATTTCATAAAGTTAAAGCTACTCTTTCCCTCTTTTCTTTTTTCCTGGGTATACTCTATCTCAGCTCTTTCCGGTCCAAGTTCAGCTACAAGGCCTCTAAGATATGGTACAGGATCTTTAAGAGAACGTAACTGTTCTATAAAACTTGCATCATACAAACCAAATCCGTCAAACTGCTTTATATGCTCAACATCAGATAGTATATCCATGAGTTTATAGTACAGTCCTCTGACACAGTACATTAATGGATTTTCTTTGCTCTTGTTCTTTACTCCAACTACTATTTTATATCCTTCTTTCCATTTTTTTACAAATTGTGGAATCACTTCCGGAGGATCCTGCATGTCCGCGTACATTAAAACAGCACAGTCACCTTCAGCCTGGGACAGACCATAGAAAGAAGATTTGGAAAATCCAAAGTTGGTATTATTGAATATCGCTTGAACAGAAGAATCCTTTTTTGTAAGAATTCTTATCTTATCCCTCGTATTATCTGTAGATGCATTATCAATAAAGAGTATCTGCATATCATAGCCAATCAGGCTTTCATCAAATACCTTTTTTAATCTTTCATATGCTGCACCTATATTAGGCTCTTCATTGTATGTAGGTATTACAACCGTGATAGTACTCATTTTTGTTCCTTAATGATTTTACATATCTTCTCAACTGTCTCAATTCCAAGATCAGGGTATATTGGCAATGTGAGTACCGAATTGCTTATCTTTCTTGCCACCTCACAGTGTGCCCCGCCAAACTCGCCTTTATATGCATCAAAATCACAGGTAAGCGGATAGAAATACTTCCTTGGACAGATGTCGTGCTTCATAAGCAAATCAAATACTTCATCTCTATTAAGTCCATAGATTTCTTTGTTTATGACAATCGGAAAATATGCATAGTTGTGAGCTACATTATTCTGTTCATGCCATACAGACATTCCATCAATATCATCAAGCAGTTCCTGATAGAGCTTTACCAATTTCTTTCTCTTTTCGATATTCTCTGCTAGATATCTGAGATTACACAATCCCATAGCCGCCTGAAACTCATTCATCTTGGCATTTGCTCCAACAGCTTCAACTACCTCAGCATCTTTTATACCAAAGTTTTTCAAATTATATAACCGCTTTTCCAGCGTAACATCATCAAAGCAAACGCATCCTCCTTCAATTGAATTAAAAACTTTTGTTGCATGGAAACTAAAAATAGAAGCATCACCAAATCTACCTACTCCTATTCCTTTAAAAGTTTCCCCAAATGTATGAGCCGCATCATATATAACCTTAATATTGTGTTTTTTTGCGATTTCATTAATCTTTTCGACATCGCAAATATTCCCATATACATGAACGGGAACTATTGCACACGTTTTATTAGTTATTAAGTTTTCTATCTTATCAACATCGATAGTATAGTCATCCTCATTAATGTCACAAAAAACAGGTGTAAGTCCGTTTCTTACTATCGCATGAGTAGTAGATGCAAATGTAAAGGGAGTCGTAATAACCTCTCCTTTCAGATCGAGCGCCTGCAGAATCATCTCAAGAGCCATGTGTCCGTTGACCATAAGTTCAACATTAGATACTCCCAAAAACTCCTTCAATTTGTTCTGAAATTGATTGTGCTTGACTCCCATATTTGTTAACCAGTGACTATCCCAAATACCTCTTATTTCATTAACATATTCTTCAAAGGGCGGCAATGTTGCCTGTGTAACCAAAATCTTATTACTCATACCTTTTTTCACCTGTTCTTCTGATTTTTCTTATCAAACCTTTTGGAATAACCAACACAAAATACCATACAGGAAAGCTCTCCTTAAGGCTCATATCATCTTGCTTGCGCATCTCATCCATATTGGATATAGTAGAACTGATTCCCTTAACATTATCAACTATGCTAACCGTAACATCTGCATATTGTAGCCTTCTTTTGTCGTGTACCATTCTCATCAGAAAGTCATAGTCAGCGGTTATTGAATAATCAGTATTAAATCGATATTGCTTCATTATGTCGCTTCTTGTAAATATGGATTGATGGCACATCATCTTTCCCTGCAGAAGAAGAAACATTGGGGTATATCTATTACCATACTTTTCAAGTATTCTCCCACTCGGTTTTAAACGTATAACATTGCCATAAACCAGTTCATTATTTCCGTCAAGAAATCTGCTTATATTATAGATTACATTATCATCAGCAAATACATCTCCGCTGTTCATAAAAATAACGTAGTCGCCAGTAGCCTTATCAATAGCCTTGTTCATGGCATCATACAGGCCATCATCGGGTTCAGATATAACAATAACCCTTTCATCCTTACAATGCTTTTTAATCACTTCCATAGTCATATCTGAAGATGCACCATCTACGATAATGTATTCTATTTCGCCATATGTCTGCTTCAGTACAGAAATGATAGTCTTTTCTATCGTATCTTCACAATTGTAGCAGACAGTAGCCACGGTAACTCTTATCATATATTCTCTCATCTACCGGTTGTTAGGTAAAGTATCCTGAATAGTGCAACAAAAACTCTAGGTATGTTCTTATATAGCCATATACAAAACTTCATGTACAAGGCAGTCTTGTCATCATCTTTTATATAATCCCAATGCCCCTTAAGATCCCGCCTGAGTTTTTCTCCATTTTCTATTTCATACAAGCCATTTCTTCCCATTGCTGTAGCAACAGCCATCTGATATCCAGCAAAATATCCGCATATTCTTTGAGGTGGCACACTATCGGTAGATATATATCTATCCCTAAGTTTAATATAGTTTTCAAGCGATACAGCATGTCGATATGAATACTTCGAGTGTGATATGCTATTTCCATTCTGATAATAGTAATATGTTTTATCAGGAATCACAGCGATTTTTTTTGCTCTATCAAACATATAAAGTGCTGCTGTTATATCCTCACCTATCAATCCATCTTTTATGAAACTGTAATCCTTCATAATTGTTCTTCTGATAAGTTTTGCATAGTAAGTACCTATTAAAGTACCGCTAACAAAGAAAGCCTTCAATATGTCAGCTTTATCATCAAGAACAGTCTCGCTCTCACTGTAAACTGATCCAGGCCACTCTTTCCTCTCATTAAAACGTATAATCTGTGAACAAATTATATCAGCTAATGTCTCTTTTGCACTAGCACACATAACCACCAATGCGTCCTCAGATATATAATCATCAGCATCTACATATGTGACATATTCACCAACCGCTGCTTTAGTTCCTGTCTTTCTTGCAATATCAGGTCCTGCATTGTCTTGATGTATATATCTAAACCTGTCGTCATTATCAGAATATAATCTACATATACCCGCCGAATTATCCGTAGAGCCATCATCAACCATTATCGCTTCAAAAGAAGCATATGTCTGTGACGAAATCGATTCAAGGCATCTAGATAGATACTTTTCTGCATTATATACAGGAACTATCACCGATATAAGAGTTTTATCTCTTTCCATAGTTTCAGAATGATCAATCAAAATTTATCCGTTTCTCCTCAACTACAACTGGTCTATTGATAACTCTTGTATTAATGTTGAGGATATACTCACCAAGCAATCCTATAAAGAATAGTTGCAAAGAGCCAAGGAAAAATATACCTATAACCATGGGAGCATTGCCTGGATTGAAATTATACCAGTTTACACACTTCATAATTAGATAAACCAGAGCAACTATGAGACTGATTCCAGAAGCTATAAATCCCAACAATGTTGCAAGACGTAATCCTACCTTGGTATAAGAAGTAAAACTTAGCATGGCAGCATCATAAAGCGAATAGAAATTGTTATGAGTCTTGCCTGCCCTTCGCTTAGCCTGCTCATATTCAATCTCTATCATGTTGAACCCGCTTCCATACTCGGCAACTATCCCTCTTAGAAAAGGGATCGGATCGTTGAGTTCACGCAAAAGAGAAATGAATGTTTTATCATACAGACCAAATCCAGTAAAGTGTTCAATAAGCTTAACATCTGACATATTTCTGATTATATGATAATAGCAAGACCTCAAAAAGTATATAAAAGGATTCTCCTTGCTCGTAGTCTTTATACCACTTACGATCTTATGTCCTTTTTCCCATTCCTCAACAAACCTAGGAATGAGTTCAACAGGATCCTGAAAATCACAGCACATGCTTATTACACAGTCTCCCGTTGTTTGGCACATGCCATGAAAAGGGCTGTTAAACTGCCCAAAATTGGTAACATTAAATATCGCTTTAATCTTCTTGTTTTCAGAACATATCCTTTCAAGAATATCTCGTGTTCCATCAGTTGAACAATTGTCGATAAATAAAAGCTCGTAATCATATTGGGGCAAAGCCTCATCCAAAACGTTTATTACAGTTTTACTCATAAGTTCCACGTTTTCAACCTCATTGAAACACGGAATCATAACACTTATCTTTTTCATATTACTTTTACCATATCTTTCTCATGGTAGATATTCCAACTATCCTACTTGCTATATAAGCCAAGCAACATTTAAATACTTCATTAGATGGAACATAAAAGAATCCATTAACTCTTTCTAATATCGCCTCGTTTTCACTTTCTGAAACAGGTTTAATATCACCACACTCTAATCTCTCATCAAGTTTTTGGCATTCAAATCCGAAGTTTCTGTGCGTGATAGGCTTTTGTGGATCATATTCCATCACATCGCAGTTAATGCCAGATCCATCGTAACCCCTATTCCTAACTTTGGATATTACTGGAAATATCATCTTCTTATCATGCGAAAACATATAAATTCCGTATGTCAGATCCATCTTCCATACACCCTCATTATTTTCAAGGGAAGTAGTATATCCAAGCATTCCCTTGACAAAATTACAGTACTGATTAGGTGCTGTATCTCTCAATTTTCTCATCTCACGCGAATCTTTGTAAAGATTATAAAGCCAATTTTTGCTCATTGAATCTCGCATGGCATTGAATTTTTTAAACCATCCAGCAAAACCAAACGCAGAGAAATAGGTTTTGTTATAATATGTTTCTCCTTCTATGTCCTCAGTTTGCATAGGATAATTGTAGCCAGATATCGCAACTATACTGTCATCATCAGCATATCTTTTCAATGCGTCGTTAACATACTCTAGATAGTGTGGTGAGAACTCATTATCATCTTCTGTAAATATGAACATTTCATGTTTTGTTGATGCCCATTTCAAAACATATTCCATATTCTTTACAGCACCAAGATTGTGTTCATGCTTGTGAACAAATACATTAGCAAATCCCTCGATATTGCTGTCTAGATATTCTTCTATCTGTTTTCTACCTATTATATACTTTTCAGAGGGTGCTTGATCAAGCGCAATATAAAGATCCGTTTTATTTGAATATTCACTTTTTTTCAGCGATTCAATACATGTTTTCAGATGTTCATATCTATTTAATGTGGGGATCGCGATTGCAGCATATTTTTGTGATTTCATACTTTTGTATTTTACCCTTTTATATCGTATGCGTCAATTGCCATGCTTTCTATATACTACCCGAATGAAATTCGGTATTCTACTTTCGAAAGCAAAAAACTTAAGTATACAACGTAACGGCAGAATCGTCGTCAACATCAGCAATTATTAACCTCAGAAGAATCATACTCAGCTCAGCATTATCCTCTTAATCTTTAATACTATACATTTCCAGTATATGTTCTATAACGCGTATAACTAATAGACTATTTTGCTAGAATTTGGTATTATTAACCTGTTAAGGAATAAATTTTGTGTCTATTATAGGCAGGAAGGACTATATGGTACTGGGTATATATGGCGCAGGTGGTTTCGGACGAGAAGTAAGGGAAACTGCTATTCATTTAAACAAATGGGATGAAATCATTTATATTGATGATTTTAATAATGCTGACTATCTTGATGGAAGCCGTAGATTATCATTTGATATTTTTTCACACTTTTTTTCTCCATCTGATGCACGTATTGTATGTGCATTAGGCGATCCAAAGAAGAAAAAGGAAGTGTGCAACAGGGTAGAACATAAAGGATATGATTTTGACAATGTAATACATCCGAACAGCGAAATCTCAAATAGCGCTATGCTTGGTAAAGGAATAATTATACGCTCTGGTGTTATTATTTCAGTGGGTGTAAGTCTTTACGACAATTGTGCAATTATGGAAAATACGTATATTGGTCATGGCACAGAAATTGGCAACGGTGTCCATATCTCCCCCAATGTATCAATCGGAGGGAATGTCGTCATAGAAGATGAAGTCTTTATTGGTTCAAACGCTTGCATAAAAGAAAAATTAACTATCGGTAAACAATGCATTATAGGATTGGGCGCTATAGTTATTAATGATGTCTCTCCCCAAACCATTTTCTATAATAAATTATCAAATGTAACCCGTTCCAATGATTTATCTAGTATATTCTAAATCAGCGTATTTGATTGTATCTAACAATCCTTATATTATACGCTCATCCGTGCATTCATAATAGGAATCGGTCCCATGGAGTGAAACACATGCGCTCAATTGTTCTTTCATTTTGCGATACTTGCGTCCAGATTAAATTCATCACCAATTCAAATATATAGATTTATAAATTTTTGTATTCTCCATCCAGTACCTATCGCACTAATCGCGTATAATCTATAGCTTAATCCTCATTAATTATTTTTCTCCAATATGAACGAATCATTTGATACATATTGGGAGAAAGCTTATAAAGCACTAGTGCCGCCGCCAAATCGTAGCATCCCGTCTTAATCATTCTTCTAATTCCTATACATGATAACAAGTCTATGTCTTTATAATAATTATTTACTCTTCGATATTCCTCAATGTTTCTCTTTTTTCTTATGATTTTGTCATATCTATAATTTGTTATCTCGTTGAAAACATCAACTCCTTCCTCACCTTTATTGCTTTCATCTTTATACTCACCATTTAAATATCTTGTACTCCAAGAATTTGGAGAATATAACCGATAAATTATTGATACATCGCTCATATAGTATACTTTTCCTTTTGTTAACATCCATAATTGAAGAGGCGCATCCGCGTATCCACCAAGTTTTGTAATTATATCTTTATCACTCATATAATCAAATGCCCTTACCATCCATGCGGAGGGTTTCATTATTCCTAGCTGTTTATAATACAAATCATTGAATGTCACATAATGGTTTCTCTTCCAGATACAATAGTTATACTCTTTATTATTGTAATAATCTTTAACCAATGCATTTGTACAACAGGCAATTACATCTGGATGTTCTATCATAAAATCAACTTGTTTTTGTAGCTTAAAACAATCTATCCATTGATCATCGCCATCACAATTTGCGAGAAATCTACCTCTGATATAAGGGAAAAACAGCAATCCAAATCCTATACCTTTCGAATACTGATTCTCTTCTTCTAATATTGGTATTATTATATTTGGGTATTTTGATGCATACTCTTCTATGATTTCTCTTGTTCCATCAGTAGATGCATCATCATGAATTATTATTTCAAATCTGAACTGAGTTCTTTGATTTAATATACTCTCTATCGTATCTTTTATGAAATCTCTATGATTATATGCAATTACTTGCACAGAAACCATTATCTGATCCTTCATTTCATTACCTTCTTTTCACTAGATGTCCATCTATAACTTCATAAATATAATCACAATTCTCAATGGTTGTTAATCTATGGGCAACAATAATAATTGTAAGCTTTCCCCTAAAACTATCTATCGCCATCATAACTTCTTTCTCTGTTTCATTGTCTAGAGCGGAAGTAGCCTCATCCAACACCAGTATTTTAGGATCATGATACAAAGCCCTTGCAATTGCCAATCGTTGTCTCTGACCTCCCGAAAACCGCACTCCTCTTTCACCAACAGTAGTATTTAATCCTTCTGGCAATTCTCTTATAAAACCTTCCATTTGTGCCTCTCTCAAGCACTCCCATACTTTTTCATCTTTAATATCTTCATCTTTAATACCAAAAGCAATATTATGTCTGATTGTATCATCCATTAAATAAACAGTTTGTGGTACATATCCAACATTCTCAGCCCAATCAAATGGAATATCCTCAATATTTTCCCCATCCATCAGAATCTTTCCTTTTTGCGGCCTTAACAATCCAAGCAAAACATCCAAAAGTGTTGATTTTCCAGCTCCAGATTCTCCAACTATCCCTATCGAATCCCCTTCATATACATCCATTGAAACATCTTTTAAAATATCAATTTCAGTATTATCATATCTGAAGGATATATCCCTTAAAGAGATTTTATCCTTAAACTTCTTATGTTCTTTGCTGGACGCTCTTATTTCCTGTCGTTTTTCATATAGTTTCTCATCTTCTTTTACTTGCGCAATATTATTATACGCAGACTCCATACTTGGTCGATTATATATTAATCCATTTATACATCCAGATATATTAGATATTGAAGGGAGTATCCTAATTGCAGCTATACCGATTGCCCCCAATAGAGAAACAAATCTACTATTATCATCAAAGGCCTCTATTCTTAAGCAAACTAACCCTAATAAACATGCAACAAAGACCGTTTCAATAGTCCTACTCGGAATCCTCATTATAAGAAGATACGCTGTATTAAGCTTACACGCTTCCTCGTTAATATTATTATACTCTTCTACAAAAAAATCTTTCTTTTGGCTGATACAAATCTCCTTATATCCGCTTATGGACTCCAATACAACCTTGGATTTTCTATAGAATATTTCTCTACATTTCTTAGCAAATTCAGCTGTCTTCTTTTTAAATCCATAAACAAATATTAAAGCTATCGCAATAGCAATCCCTATAAGTCCAAACGCTATCACTGGATCCATCATAACAATAAACATACCAATCATAAAGACCGTTAACAATTCTGAAATAAGACCTATAAAAGTATCCAATGTCGCTGTAACTTGAGCAATATCACTATTTAACCCCCTTATTACTTCTGCCGTATTTACATTGAGATAATAAGAATATGGTCTAAGCATAAACATTCTATATTGCTTTGTAGAAAGATCTTTTTCGATTTCATTATGAAATTTCCCTAAGAAATATTGAAATATCAACAATGTAAGATTCTTTGCAAAATACACAACAATTATCAATAATGCAGTGGCAATTAACAACTGATGACCTGTTCGAATATTTAACATGTTTGATATAAATTGTATATATTTATTTTCAAACATATCATCTGGCGAAAACATTACAAGCACAAAAGGAATTACAGCACTGACACCTAATGTCTCAAGCATTGCACACACAAAAACTCCCGCCAGCAAAAAGACACTTTGATATCTGTGACGTTTCTGAAGCACAAACATTAACTGTTTAAACATCACAAAAAATGTCTTAACATTTATCCAAAAACTATTTAACATAGTCTATCTCCTTTATACCTATTTGATAATTTTCCATAATAAGCCTCGATATATTTTCACCAAAGTCATCCACACATCCAAAGGGGTGATTCCAATTAGCCATGTTGGAAGATCTAGTTAGTGTATGCTCAACAAGTCGCATAATTACGACTGCTGATTATTGATATTTTAGGCAGGTTTACCTGCCAATCGTACCTTGAAAACATCGAAATAAAAAATAGAAAAATATGAACATCCGTGAGGTAGTCCACGTTCATCGCTATTATCGATAATGCGATAGAACTGCGGGTCGTAGTGTCCAGTTTTGTACAGATCAGTCCCAGACCATAACAACTCTTGGCAAGGCTGAATCCTCTTTCGACTTCGATACGGTCAACGCTGTCGTTGTATGCTTGCTTCTTTTATTCAGCAGAAAGCTTTTTTGGCCTTCCAAGCGCAGGTCCCGATATGCGTATTCCGTGTTGTTTACAGTATGCGAGGTTCGTTCTGTTTCTGTATATCTGATCTACAAGTATTCGCTCCGGATAACGTCCGGTCCGCATTTTGTATTTCTTGATAGCACTAATCAGTACATCCTGCTCGTTGTATGCGTCAAAAGACAGTTTTTCAAGTCTTGCAATGCCGTTCTCGTCAATACTCATGTCAAGCTTTGCGCCAAATTCGGTAGGGGATTTAGCTTTTCCTCTGACGATCGGGCGGATATACGGTTGACTGATACTGACTATCCGGTTCTTGACGCTATGCACTTTGTTACGGTACATGTACTCTTGTTGTTCGAACAATTCGCGGATGACGCTGATACGTTTTAGCTGTTTATCGGTAAATTCTATGTCATTTTTCTCGAGAAATGCAGCAACGCAGCCAAGATCCCTTCTGACGTATTGCAACTGCTTCTTGATCGCCTGCCGGATCTTCTTCAGGCTTCGTCTTCTGCATTTGGCAAGGCCAAGATAATCCTTCCTTGCTTTGATGTAGTACATCCGTGGTCGACGATAGTTATATTCGTAGCACTTCATATCAATGATAGCTTCGAGGTTTTCTCTTGCTTCATTCAGCAGATTGATATCCTGTGGATAAGATATCTGCTGTGGTGCGCGCAGGTGGCATCAAGTATGATAGTTCCTTTGTTTACGGATTCATCATCACCATTGGAACCTCCACCTATCGGAGTATCATCCATGGAGTTATACTCAGCGATCATTTCATTGATCTCGATGAGTACTTCATCTGTGAGCCTCTTTCGGAACTCAACCAACAATGACGGAACAAAAGGGGGGTGCTTTGTCTTGATATCCCGGAAGTCCTATGAAGTACTGGTAGTACGGATTCTCGCGGATTTGTTCAACAAGCTCCCTATCAGAGTAATCGTACTGCTTCTGGATCAGCAAAGAACCAAGAGCCGTCTGCAAAGGCTTTGCCGGCATCCCTGTATCGCTTGGAAACAGCGAGGCATATTTTTCCTCGATCTCCTTCCATGGAATGGTAGCAGCCTTCCTAACCCAGCGGTTTTCCGAATTCATTTTTAATCCGATTGGCTGATTAAAATCTGAGAGAGTGAACTGATGATTTCGATCGGACTTGTACATTGGCATCTCCGAAGTGCAAGGTTTTTTAAGAGAAAACGCAATTTTTCATGCACTTATAGTATACAATAAAATGCCAATAAAGTCAGTAAAATCAAGAGTTTTCAATGTTTTTATTTATCAAAGAGCATACACTAGTTAATTATGCTAATCATATCCTCAAGAATCTCTTATACGAATTTAATATATGAAAAGTCAAGCATTACCCAATAACACCCAAATTCCCTATTACCTGTTAAATACAAATATGTAGCAATAACACGCAATAGGGAATATATCATTCTTTATGTATACAGCAATCAATTATCAGACAAGTCCTGCTAAATCTAATGTCAACCTTTCTGTCTTTTCCCAGCCCAAGCATGGATCAGTAATCGATTTGCCATAAATATTCTCTCCTATCATCTGAGAGCCATCTTCTAAATAACTTTCTATCATTATTCCCTTCACAAAATTATTAATAAATTTATAATCGTTACAAAGCGAAAATACCTCTTTGCTTATACGAACTTGTTCATCATATCTTTTTCTCGAATTCCCATGATTACAATCAATAATAACAGACGGATTGTTGATGTTCTTCTTACAAAAAAGGTCAAATAAATCGGTTATATTTTCAAAATGATAGTTGGAATGCATTTTTCCAATCGAATCCGTATACCCTCTCAAAATCGCATGTGCATATAGATTGCCTTCTGTTGCACACTCATATCCTTGATATATACAGTTTTGCTTATTTTGTGCGGCAATAATTGCATTTACTAGCACTTCACTGTCACCACTTGTAGGGTTTTTCAAGCCAACAGGCATATTTAAGCCACTAGATACAAGCCGATGTTGTTGATTTTCAACAGATCTCGCTCCAACTGCTGTGTAAGAAAGGAGATCCGAAATGTAACAATGCGCTTCAGGATACAGCATCTCATCCGCTGAAAATAGTCCTGTTTCTTGAATAACTTTTAGATGCATTCTTCTAGTAGCAACAATACCATCATATATATCATCTGTTACAGAATGATAATCCGGTCTATGTACAAGACCTTTATATCCTCCCCCATTCGTTCTCGGTTTGCTAGTATATATTCTAGGAATGATAAGTAAACTGTCATACACTTTTTCCTTAAGTCTTGCCAGCCTAGTCATATACTCAAGAACAGCGTCCAATCTGTCAGCTGAACATGGCCCGATAATAAGAATTCTTTTTTTCGATTTTCCATCAAAAACATCTTGAAGTTGTTTTATAAATCTTTCTCGCTCGTTTTTTTGTTCTGTGGTCAAGGAATAAAGCGATATCATTTCCTCGACATCCGGAAGTTTTCTAATAAACTTCATTCTATTTCCTCTTTTTACGGCTCTACAGCAACACCTAATTCTGCTGATTTATAAGCTGCATAAATAATCTTTGTTGTGTCATATGCCAATCCAAAATCTGATTTAGGTTTTCTATCATAGTAAATACATTCTATAAAATCCCTCATCTCGTCGGTATAACCTCTAATAATCTCATCTTCCAAAAATGTTTTATTCCAACCAACTTTAGAAGGCAACATCTCTGAAAGATAAACATCATCCAATCTATCTTCATCTAGAAAATATGTTTCCATCATATCTGACATTGTCAATTTACAATTAATTGCTGTATCGTTACAATATAATTCAATATAATTCTTACTTCCCCCCAGTAATGTATCTGTAGCAATCACAACGGCTCTTGTGTCATCAGAAAATGTGATAATAACAGTAGCACAATCTTCCACATCTATAGGCCTCGCTGCTATATGTCTGTGTTCATACTCCGATAAATTAGGGGTTATCCTACCCATATCAGCAAAAACACTTTTAACAGTCACATTTTCTCCATGAGTCATTGCTTCTTCATGCTTAAGCCATAAAATAGCCGAAAGCGGATGTGCTCCCGTTCTTATAAACGTTCCTCCTCCTGTTTTACTCCATTCACCTGCAACTGGCGAACTGGATCCCTTTAACGATTCTTCGCCTTTAGCATATAATATACGACATTGCTTTTTTCTTATAATTTCCGCAGCCTTCGAAACAGCAGGTGCATATACGAAATTCTCAGCATACATAAATTTTTTTCCTGATGTCTCTACTACTTTTCGAAGGTTATCTAACGATTCCAGTAATCTATCATACATTACAACCTTAGAAACCTTGTCTCCAACTGGCTCAGCATCACCCTCTCGGCCAAAATAGCCACTCATTGGTTTTTCACATATTACATGTTTTCCAGCACTTAATGCCTTTATGATCATCTCCTCGTGAGCATATGGAGGAGTACAAATATCTATAACGTCAATTTCCGGATCATCAAGCAAATCCTCAAAACAAAGGCTAGAATTAACAAAGCCAAATCTTTCCTTTGCCTGATTCACCTGTTCCCATCTATGTGCTATTATTCGTTTGTAACATATTGGTACTTCCGTGTATCTGCGAAGTGCATTCATATGCAATTCAGTAGCACGACCTGCTCCCGCCATACCGATACATATTTCACCTTTTTCGTTCATAATACACCCTCCATACAATTATACCATTTCCACAAGATCATTTCTGTAGTTGTCAATCAGAACATCCAACATATCTTTTTCATCAGAAAACATCATAAATAAAAATCCTATAGGCTTGTTTAGGTAATTCTCTACAATATCTCCCGATTTCATCAGAAAATACTCTTTAAATATGTATTTTGAATACTCTTTTGGAATCTTTATATTCTTTATAGTTCCGTTACTTGGCGCTAGGATAGTTTTGTATGCATAATATCCCTCCTGATATACATTTTGTGGGAAAGCAGAGCAATCAAGTCCGCATCTTGCTCTTGTTTCCCAATACTCCCAATCTATACCATTTAATTCGTTTCCTAAAACATGATACATATTACCAAGTGTACGTCTCATCACCTCTATAATCCACAGTTTTCCATCACTAACAATATACTGCATATGAAATATACCATCTTTCAAATTCAGTATTTCTGCCATTTTTTCAATTTCGTGCACCAATACGTATTGCGTCTCTGTATATGAGGAAGCAGGAAATGTATCTATCTCTACTCTAAAATTATTCTCAAATGAATACTCATTGTTTGTACATATTGCCACGACTTTTCTGTTCAACAAAAAAGTACAAAATCCATGCTGAGAGCCAGTTATAAATGGTTCTACTACAATTCTCGATGATCTAGAAGCCTTAAAAGCACAATTTAGAGCATCATCAATATCTTCACTTTTTCTTACAACACTAATTCCATTTCCAGCACTACAATCAACCGGCTTAACAATAATTGGAAACTCGCTCTTTATAATCATGCCCTTAGCTTTACTTAAATCGTTGAATGAGTGGGCAATAGGAGTTGGAATGTTGTTTTGTTGAGCAAAATCCTTGAAAAGGTCCTTATTATGCAGTGTCAAAGTGGTATCATAACTATCGTATCCAGCTAACCCCATTTTCTCTGCAACATATGATGCGGTATAGACTCCATAATCGTTGCAGCAAGCACATATATTATCAATTTCCTCACTATTGGCTATCTCAAGTATAAGTTCCTTGTCCGAATAATCGGCAGGAATATATTTGTCTGTCCATTTTTGCCCAGGCAAGTTCTCTACATTGCCCGTAACTATTATGTAATACCCGAGTTTTTTTAATGCACGTATAGTCCCCAAATCATTATGACTTGAACAGAGTAATAAAACCTTTTTCATATATCACGTATAATCCAATCATCACAGATGGTGATTGGATTTATTCCTTTCTCCCAGATTTCTCTGGGTATCTAAATCCATCTCTGATATATTTTGAAAAGGCACTGTGGATCTGTACCTATATAACTACAGCTCTGACTGGTGT
>JAEEGL010264907.1_pt1 | contig 19672 bp, 18 predicted proteins | sample 9134231 | NCBI WGS metagenome assembly JAEEGL01 (sample SAMN16246548, study PRJNA631951) | gut metagenome | biome: gut microbiome; feature: rumen; material: fiber-attached | host: Bos | place: Iran: Karaj | collected 2018-10 | reverse complement strand
GGGAAGACGACCTGCGTCAAGATGATGAACGGCCTGAACCGTCCGTTTGAAGGCGAAGTGCTTGTAGACGGCGTCAACACCAAAGACGTCACCGTCGCCACGACTGCCCGCAAAGTCGGATACGTGTTCCAGAACCCGGATGAGCAGATCTTCAACAGCACTGCGAGGGCAGAGATTGAATTCATGCCCCGTTATTACAAACTGGATGAGAAGGAAGTCAAAGAACGGGTCGATTATGCCGTAAAGATCTGCGACATTGAGAAATATATGGACACAAACCCTTATGAGATCCCCTACCCGATCCGTAAGTTTGTCGCCATCGCTGCCGTCATCGCTTCCCGTCCGAAATACATCGTTCTGGACGAGCCAACAGCGGGACAGGATTTGCATGGCACAAGAACACTAGCCAACATGGTTGATCAACTGACGAAAGACGGAATCACCGTAATCACGATCACACATGACATGGAATTCGCCGTCAACAACTTCGACCGCGTCATTGCCATGGCGCACAAGAACGTCATCAAAGACGGTACCGCTCAGGATATTTTCTGGGATGACACCATTCTTGCCGACGCCAAGATCAAGAAACCTGCAGTCGGCGAACTCGCGAAGCGTCTCGGACTGGACGGCAACATCCTGTTCTGCGACGAACTGGTCAGTAAACTGTAATATCAGGGAGAAACATCAATGGCAAAGTACCTGATAGCGGGAAACATCATTGTCAATGACATGCTCTACCCGGACGGCAGAAAAGTCACAGGTTTTCTGGGCGGAGGGATCTATACTGCCAACGGAGTTCTTCCATACACGGAAGACCTCCTTTTGCTTTCGGAAGCCGGTCCGGACTTTGATGACTTCTATGGGGATTACTTCCGTCTCAACCATCTTTCCTCGGAAGGAATCGTCAACGTATTCCCAAAGACATGCTACACATTGGTCACCTATGAAGCGTCCGGTGAATGGAGCGAATCATCTGTATACGGACCTGAATATCAGGCAACATACGGTTTTCCCCGTGCACGTGCGAAATATATCGAGAGACACGGCGGTCCGGATGTCCGGGGCATCTATTTTGAAGCCGGCGTACAGGATCCGGTATGGCAAGACCTTGACAGGATCCGGAAAAGCTGTCCGAATGCCCTGATCATGTCCGAACTGGTCACGGAGGACACACACGATCCCGCTCTCAAGGACCAGTTGATGGATTTCATCGGAAAGATCGACCTCTATTCCCTGAACCTTCCGGAATCCATGGCACTGTTCGGGACAGACAATGAGGAAGCATCCGTCGATGCTATCGTCCGCCTGGGCAAACCCTGCTTTTTCCGCGTCGGGAAGAAAGGTGCTTACATGATTCAGGATGGAAAGGCATGGTTTGCCCCATCCTTTGAAAGCGAGACCAGTGTGGATCCGACCGGATGCGGAAACTGTTCTACCGGCGCTTCCATGTACGGTTTCTGCGAAGGATTCCATCCGCTGCTCACTGCGAATCTTGCAAATGTTGCCGCAGGCGTCAATGCCAGGCAGTTTGGTCCATTCCCGCATTATTCGGATGATGTGAAAAAATGGATGCGAAAGAAAGCGGAAGAGCTTTATCAGACTCAGTTGGAGAGGTAAAAGTATGTTTTTAGACGAATTCAGTGTCAAAAAGCCTGTATTCGCAATGCTTCACATGAAAGGCGATTCCCGGCAGGACAAACTGGAAAGGTGTCTCAGGGAAGCGGAGATTTACCGGGAAAACGGGATTGACGCCATGATCATGGAAGACTATTTCGGTGATGCGGACGATGTTCGCGCAGGTTTGGAAATGCTCTCTCAAAGAGGCGGATTCACACTCGGTGTCAATGTTCTGGACAACTGGGAACTCAGCTGGGAATATGCAAAAGAATACGGCGCGAAATTTATCCAGGTTGACTCTGTTGCAGGTCATCTCACTCCTGAGGAAGACGTTCCCTATGCGGAGATGATCCGGCGTTACATGAACAAGGGCGGTATGTATGTTATCGGTGGCGTCCGGTTCAAGTATAAACCTGTCTGCTCCGGCAATGATCTGGAGACCGATCTGCGGATCGGCATGGAGCGGTGTCATGCCATCGCCGTTACCGGTGAAGGGACCGGCATGGATTCTCCGACACAAAAGATCATCGATTTCAGAAAGATCGTCGGAAATTTCCCTCTGGTCGTCGCCGCGGGCATGACTGCGGATACGGTATTTGAAAAACTGTCTCTCGGAGATGCTGCCATCGTCGGCAGCACCTTCAAGGACACCAGAAAAGATACCGGTGACGTCTGCGCGGCGCACGTCAGGGAATTCATGGATAAAGTCCGGGAACTGCGTGCTTCTCTCTGAATGCTATTAACAATAAACAGCCTTCCTTGCGGAAGGCTGTTTTCTGTTGATTTGACCTCAAAGCTCCCTGATCTTCCGTATCAGAATGGAATCCAGGATGCACATGAAGAAAACCAGGATATAAGCGGCGCGTACAGGAAATGCTGCAAGCACCGCGGCAGCAAGCGGCTGGAATGCCGCGCCGCCTATACTTGCACCAAATGCCATTGCCGCATACGCCATACCAGTATTCTCCGGTGCAGAATGCCCGCCGAGATAAGCAATCAATCCGTACGCGGGTCCGAACAGCAGCCCAATCACAAACATGAGGCCGACCTTTACGCTCAAGGAAGGGATGAACAGAACAGCAAGTGTACCGATTCCGCCTGCAATCAGAAGGCCCGATAAATACCGGAGCGCGTTTTTCATCAGACCGCCCGTAAACGAACCGATCATGATTGCCAGCCAGTACGCGGAAACTGCATAGGAACCGGCAGATACGCTTCCGAAACTGCCGAACACTTCCGTGGCATAATATGTCAATCCGCTTTCCAGACCGCAATAGATCGCCTGGGCCAAAATCGACAGCGCCAGAATCTTATTATTCCAGATGATAGATACTGACAGTCCCTTTTTCTCCTCACCACGTTCAGCAGCAAAACTGTCGATCATCTTTTGACGAAAAACCTGAAATGCGGTGATTCCAAACAGTACAGCCATAATCATCATGACAGGTCTGTAACTGCCCGGTGCAAAACATCTCTCAACAAAGATTGGAATAAGAAATCCACCCAGGCCATATAAAGCCATCGCATAACACAGCTTTCGGTCCGAATCCCCGGGATTTGCTATCTCAATGATCGACATTCCCGCTCCTTCGTTGCCACCGATCCCGAAACCTGACATCAGGAGACCAACGATTGCAGTCCAGATGCTTCCTGAAACGATGACCAGAACACAACCCGTCACAAGGGCCAGGCAGGAAACGATCATTGTTACACGGCTTCCAAACCGCTCAGAAATCTCCCCGCTGATGAGAGAAGTCAGGACTGATCCGAGGAACAGGGATGCAACAAGCAAAGAAACTGCAAGCGTCGATCCTCCCAACGCTACAATCATCCTCGGAATCAGAACCTGAAAAGCAGCATACACGCCGCCTATGAGAAAATGCACCCAGGTGCAAAGCAGCGTAGCTGCTCTTCTGTTATTTTCCATCATGCCCCCAAAGTGCGGAAAATATAGTCCTTATATACAGACGGGATCAGTTTGGAGCAGATTGCGCAGTTTGCCGGTTTACCGGAGAAATGATAGTAATCCACAAGCACCCCGCCATAGGAAACGCCATGCGCCGTCTCAACCTCGCAGTAATAATCATCGCACACAGCAATGCATTCAGGACAGAGCGCAGCAGCCATCGCCGCAGGATCAGCCATATCAAGACAATCCCTGCCAAAACGGTCCCGGTTCATCTCCATCAGGACACGGTTGCATTCTACCATCACTTTCCCGAGAGGTCCGCTTTGGATCAGACGGTCAAGGTCCGGCTGTTCAAGCATTGCATCATCGATACATGCATCCCAGCCTACTGCCATCAGCGGCACACCGAACTCAAAAACGATCTTTGCCGCCTCCGCATCCTGCCAGATATTGAATTCCGCCACCGGTGTCACATTACCTGTACCGAGTCCTGCAGTACCCATCATGACGATCCGGCCGACTCTCCGCATCTCTTCAGGAAAAAGGCGCATCGCGAGAGCGATATTCGTCAGCGTGCCCAAAGTAATGATGTCGATCTCGCCCGGTTCGCTCTCTCTAAGCAGCTCGGCGATTTTCAGGACTGCGTTGCCTTCAGACACATTCAGCCGTTTCGGTATCAGTCCCATATCCCCCATCCCGTCCTGACCATGAGTCTCCATTGCACCGACAAACGGAACAAGCAGAGGCTTCTCACAGCCAAGGTATACCGGCGGCTCATAGGTTCCCGCCGCTTCAATGGTAAAAAGCGTGTTCTGCGCAGCCTGACGTGCGTCCACGTTTCCCGTTACGGTCGTAAAGCAGAGGATTTCATATCTTGGATCACGCAGTGCCATAGCGATTGCCATGGCATCGTCTGAACCGCAGTCAGTATCGATGATCAGTTTTTTCCGGAGTTCCATTCTTACCCTCCCGATAGTATATTCTGATTCAATTATATCATCCGAAGCCCTTCCAAAAAATGCTGCCTGACCGAATTCCGATTCCACTTCCCGGCTGTTGTTTCTCGTGGCGCATCGAATATGGTATGATGATTTCAGTAGCATACGACTCTGTCAATCATCAAAGGAGAACTGCCATGCCTTTTTTACTACCGGCTTATCATGCCCCGGATTTCAGTGCTCAGCTGTTCAAAAATGCTCCGGATGTTCAGACAGCCGTTGCCGACCGGGACGGTGTCGCTCCGGAATACTACCACAGCACATCCATGTATCCTGAGTATTACAAAATCAACGGGGTCTGGAAACTTGCTGAAGAGAGCCGGATGGATTCCAGCGTCGTTATCAGGCCGGATGGCAAACTCGATGTTGTCGAAAACCGCAATCTGAAGTGCGGCGATGTCGTGATCCTCGGCAGAAGCGAAAATGCGGAAGAAGGGATCTATGTCCATACGCAGGGATTCGTCTCCGAAGAGAACACGCTGCAGGATCAGTTCGTTTTCCGTCTGGGCAGAAGCAGGGAGACCTCATATGCAAAAGATTATGATGATCTTGTCGAACTGCTTGAATATGAGAAAGAGCACGGCATGATCGTCTGGGTCATGGGTCCAGCTTTTGCCTTTGACAAGAAGGCGCGCGCCATCATGGCTTCCATGGTGGATAACGGATATGTCCACGCGCTTCTGGCGGGAAACGCTCTTGCCACCCACGACTTGGAAGGCGCAATGCTCCATACCGCGCTCGGCCAGGATATCTATACACAGATCTCCCAGCCAAACGGTCATTACAACCATCTCGATGTTGACAACCGCATCCGTCGGAGCGGTTCCATTCCTCAGTTCATCAGGGATTATGATCTGAACGATGGAATCATCTGCAGCTGTGTCCGCAATGGGATCCCCATCATTCTGACAGGTTCTATCCGGGATGACGGACCGATCCCGGAAGTAATTGCAAATGTGTATGAAGGACAGAACGCCATGCGTCAGGTCCTGAAAAAGGCAACGACCGTCATCTGTCTTGCAACGATGCTTCACACGATCGCAGCAGGAAATATGACACCTTCCTTCCGCGTCACGGAAGAAGGCGTGATCCGACCGCTGTACATCTACACCGTCGATGCGGATGAATTCGTCGTCAACAAACTGCTGGACAGAGGAAGTTTATCTGCCAGAACCATGGTCACAAACGTACAGGATTTTATCACGATTGTCGCTCATGGGCTTGGACTGACCTGATCCTTTTTCTCTTCAACACAGCATAAGGACAGCCTGCCCTACGGCAGGCTGTCCTCTTTTTCTGAATCAAAGAAGATACCGGTAGATCGCCCAGAAATGTGCTCCGCTTCCAAGAAGGCAGAAAACATGAAATACACAGTGAATATACCGTTTTTTGGATCCAAACCCATATAAAACCGCTCCGAGAGTATAGAATATGCCACCCAACGCCATATAACTGACGCCGGCGCTTCCTGCGCTCCGCAGGAGGAACGGCAGGCCAAGCAGGATAGACCATCCGTTGACGAGATGACAGATCACCTCGAGAACCGAGAAACGATCCACATCGATGCAGGATAGGGTGATTCCCACCGCCGTCACCGAAGCGACGATTCCGAACAGAACCCAGCCCAATGCACCACGGATTCCAACCAGAGTCGCGGGGATATAGGTCCCGAAAACAAGAAGAAAAACGTTGCAGTGATCCAGCACCCGGAGAACTTTCTTTCCAGAAACCTCTGCCGGAAGCGCGTGATACATGCAGGACATCGCATAAGTCAGTATCATTGCACTGCCAAAAATCGCAGCAGTAACATATTTCATCGCATTGTCCGCACGGACTTCCATCAGGACAAGTGCGACGACAGCAAGAGAAGCACCCGCTCCGTGTGTCAACGAATTCATTAGTTCTTCAGACCTTGTATATCCGGGAATCTTGACCGACATCCATCCTCTTGCCATTCATCGCCCTCCTATCTAGTTTCTAAAACTAGATTATCTAATTACACAAATTGTGTCAAGAGTATATATTTTTACGTCTTGCGTCTTTATAAACCATTTGCTACTATGAATTTATGATAATATACTGGAGGTCCTCTGATGAATCCGCAGATTCTGAACCGTTTCAGCAATATCCGTCTTCCTGAATGGGACGAACTACCCGATCTTGATCTCTATATGGATCAGGTCATATCGCTGCTCCAACGGTATCTCGGACAGTTTCCATCTCCCGATGAAAAGGGGATCACATCTTCGATGATCAATAACTATGTCAAACAGGGTGTCATTCCCCCTCCAAAAAAGAAAAGATATACCCGAGTCCATCTGGCATATCTCATTATGGTCTATATTCTGAAATCAGCACTGTCGATCTCTCAGATCCGTCTGCTTATGGAAAAAGAGCTCTCATCGCAGGATCTCTCCTCATTCTATACCTCTTTCCGAGAAACCTTCCGGAGCGCTGTGTCCGCTTCCATTTCCAGATACTGTGACTTAGATTCTGACGCGCTTTCCCTCTCCAGTACTGCGGCGATCAGTGCATATGTGGAACAATCCATCTCATATGCATGCTGGACACCTGATAAAACGGAATGAGGTGCTGTAAATGAACAAAGAACTGACTGTACCGCAGCGCATTGAGCGCAGTATTCAGAAAAAGTTCAGAGAAAAACTATGGACACCCTTCATTCATGCGCTGAAAAACTATGAATTGCTTTGTCCGGGAGATAAAGTTGCCGTTTGTATCTCAGGCGGAAAGGATTCCATGTTGCTGGCAAAACTGATGCAAATGCTTCAGCGCATCTCCGATTTTCCTTTTGAACTGGTCTATCTTGTGATGGATCCCGGATATGATCCGCAAAACAGAAAAAAAATTGAAGAGAATGTCTCGTTGCTGGAGATTCCTGTCACCATATACGAATCCGATATCTTCAGGGTCGCAAACGCATCAGGTCGTTCGCCCTGCTATCTCTGTGCCAGAATGCGAAGAGGGAGTCTGTATAATAAAGCGCAGGAACTGGGCTGCAATAAGATCGCGCTCGGACACCATTTTTCCGATGTTATCGAAACTACCCTGATCGGGATGTTCTACAGTTCCCAAATGTCCGCAATGCCGCCAAAACTGCACAGTCTAAACTTTCCGGGAATGGAACTGATCCGTCCTTTGTACTGTGTCCATGAGGATGATATCATCGCATGGGCACGCTACAATAATCTTTCTTTTCTCCGTTGTGCATGTAAACTGACTGAAGGCACTGAGAACGGCGAAATGGAAAGCAAGCGGAAAGAGATCAAACTGCTGATCCGGGAACTGCGGCAGACGAACCCGGATATCGAAAAAAGCATTTTCAACAGTCTGCACACTGTAGAGATCCGTACTTTTCCAGGTTACCGTCTGAACGGAGAAGATCATTCTTTTCTGGAGCACTACGATGATATCTTTCAGAAAGAAGAATAAAAACCGAATTCGTATTCATGAAAACAATCCAAATAAAATGCGGGGACAGAATCTGTCCCCGCATTTTTCCACTTTCAGTTTTCTTTGATTAAGTAATGTCAGTATCACATTTCAGCGTAATCAGAACAAGTTCAGGAGGATTGAAGAGTCTGAAGGGAACGACACTCGTCCCCAATCCCCTGCTTATATACATTCTCGTCTTCCCCTCCCGATACATACCGCAGTCATATTTCGGAAACCAGCCCTGCATCGGAACATAGAAAGCACCAATTCCTGGAATACGTAGCTGTCCGCCGTGCGTATGGCCGCACAGTACAAGATCGATTCCCAGTTCAGCATAGACGCCCATAACTTCCGGCCGGTGAGAGAGCAGCAACGTAAACAGACTGCTGTCATATGGAATAGACTGGATCGCATCCCGAACAGTTTGAGCATCCCGCTCATAATTTTCATCGTTGATAAAGCCGGGATCGTCAATCCCAAGGACCTGGATCGAATCCTTTCCCCTGCAGACGGGAATCATCCGCCCACGCAGCACTTCGATACCGTATTCCGACATTCCCCCGAGAAGCAAATCTAGGTCCTGCGGTTCCAGACGCGTTTCGTGATTCCCTGTGACATAGCAGCATGGCAGAAGCGACGAGAGTTCTTTCATAAACCGAAGGATCCGATCCAGATCGGAATCCTTGCCGCCAACAAAGTCACCCGTTAACACGGCAAGATCCGCGCCGGATTTGCGCACGAGATCAAGAAGATCCTTCTGATCACGTCCAAACATGGCGTCATGAAGATCTGAAAGCTGAAGAATCCTAAAGCCGTTGAACGCTTCCGGAATCATCCGGTCCTTCACCGTCACATCCGTTATCTCAATCATGATGGTTTCTCTCCCTTCCGCTCCGCCTTTCGGAGCAATTTCGAAAAAAACCGGCAAATGCCGGTTTTCTTCTCTTTCTGCCGGATTTCACATCACTTCAGGAGCGGAAACACCGACCAGATACAGCGCGTTCTTCAGCGTCGCCATGGTCGCACGGACCAGACCGAGGCGCTGATTGGTCAGATCCGGGTCATCCGGATTGTTGACCTTACAGCTGTTGTAATAACTGTGATAGAGCTTAACAAGGGAAATGATAAGGTCCGTCATGCGGCTCGGTTTCCTGGTCTCTGCACATGCAGCGACTTCGGATGGGAATTCCGCAATCATTTTAAGAAGCTGGAGCTCTTTCTCATCTGTTAATCTCGGATAATTGTCCTGCTTTTTGAAATCAGGCAGTTTCCGAATGATTGCCGCCATACGGGAGTGAGCATACTGCGCATAGTACACCGGGTTGTCGTTATCCTTTGTGCGGGCTTTCTTCATGTCAAGATCCATGGGAGAAGCCACATCTTTCGAGACGAAGAACCATCTGGCAGCATCCAGCCCGATATCGTCACACAGTTCACGAAGCGTGATCGCGTTGCCTGTCCGCTTGGACATCTTCACCTCAACGCCATCCTCGACCATTCGCACCATCTGGATGATATCAACGGATAGTGTTCCGTCAGGATAGCCGAGAGCCTTCAGGGCAGCCTTCATTCTGGTGACATAGGAATGGTGGTCCGCACCCCAAAGATCCACCAGTATAGGATATCCGCGTTCGACCTTGTAAACATGGTTTGCGACATCCGGAGTTAGATAGGACAGTGTGCCATCGCTCTTGCGCATGACACGGTCTTTATCGTCACCGTAATCCGTGCTTCTGAACCAGAGCGCACCGTCTTTTTCATATAAAAGGCCAAGTTCATCCATCCTGGCAAGGACTGCGTTTATCCTTTCCCTGTTATTGGCATAGAAGAATGTCTCATGGATCCAGGACTGCATACGGACTCCGTAATACTCCAGATCCCGCTCGATTTTCTTCAGTTCTAGTGTCTTTCCTTCTTCCATGAAGTAAGCGAGTCTTTCCTGAGGATCCGCGTCCAGCCACTTATCGCCGTCTCTTCTTGCGATCTCATACGCGATCTGCCGCACATCTTCAGCGTGATAGCCATTCTCCGGAAGAGGATAATCCTTTCCAAAAAACTCGAAATATCTGGAGGTCAGGGACTCGCCAAGCATAACGATCTGATTCCCTGCGTCGTTTACATAGAACTCGCGCAGCACATCCCATCCGCTTGCTTCCAGAAGTCTGCAGATGCTGTCTCCCCAGGCGGCGCCGCGGGCATGCCCGCAATGAAGATCTCCGGTAGGATTTGCCGAAACCCATTCAACAAGGATCTTCTTCCCGTTTCCGGAGTTGTTCCGCCCATAGCTGTCTCCGGCTTCCAGAACATCGTTGATCACTTCAGAAAGGGCGCTTTGCCTGATTTTGAAGTTGATGAAGCCGGGACGGGCAACGGAAATCTGTTCCGCTTCGGGAACGAGTTCCGGGAGCGGAGCAGCAATTGCCTCTGCAATCTCAAAGGGATTCTTTCTGAGTGTCTTGGCAAGTTTCATCGGGACGCTTAGGGCATAATCTCCGAGATTTCTGTCCCTCGGTTTTTCCACTGTATAGTCGATCTCGGTGAGGTCAAGCCCATACAGCGATAAGATCGTCTGACGCGACGCATCGAATATCTTTTGTTCAAAACGGTTCATTGAATCAGTTCCTTTTTTCTGATTTGATATGCTATTTTACAGGATTATTATTCCGAATTGATACCGGCATTTTCACCGGCACAGATGTGATAATTGTATCCTTTCCGATGTGTTATTGCAAGAAACAGCAATCAAATACGGCTTCCTTGAGAAAAATAAAGGCGGCACCGGAAAGAGCCGCCTGGAGTATTCGTTCCTTTGGAGTTCAGCCTGTCTTTACTTTCTTTCTCGATTTTTTTACATCCTCCCCTTCCCGTTTGCTTTCGGAATCCGCAAAATACGTCCTGAACTGGGTCGGTGTCATTTTTTTGAATTTGTAAAAATTCAGATTGAATGTCTTGACGTTGTTGTATCCAACATCATATGCAATATCTGTTACGAAAGAATCTGTGGTTGACAACAGTTCACATGCCTTATTGATTCTTATGAAATTAATGAGTGAATCGAAATTCATCTCTGCATAATACAGAAGAAGTCTGTTGAGCTCCTGAATGCTCACGCCGAATTCATCTGACACTGCAGCAGAGTTGAGACCTTCCTTCATGAAATTCTTATACAAATAATCTGTGATTCTGTAAGCGACCTCGCGGTCCGTTCTTGCCACTCTCGAGTGAGATTTAGTGTAGATCGTCCGGTATTTATTCGGTGTGATTCCGACTTTTGCGACGAAATGTTTTGACAGGTGCGAGGCATCCACGAATCCGACCAGTTTGGCGATCTCGTCCAGTGTAAGCTGGGTATAGATGAGAAAATCCGATACCCTGTCGACCCGAATACTTGTCAGCAGCTTTACAAAAGTCGTTCCTGTCGTTTCTGTAATCCTTTTACCAAGGCCGGATTCTGAAAGGAAGAACACCTCCGCGACTTTGGACAAGGTCAGTTTTTCAGAAGAGTGGGCATAAATATAGTTCAGAATCGAATCTGTATGAATCCTCTTTCTGTTTGGCAAATATTCCCCATTGGAAAACAGCAGAAATCGATAATAACAGACCATCAGTTCCATCACTTTAAGCGTGACCACAAAGGAGCCCATTGGATTCTGGGGACGGGGCAATCTGGCAGATTCCATGCCTAATTCCCTTCCGAGCAGTCCTGTGATTTCTTCTACGATCCTCGTCTGATCCTCATCCAGATGCTGGACCGGTTCAGAGAAGATGATGCTGATCAACTTGCCGCCTTCGCAATCAGACATAGGCATGAATTTCAGTGTGTATTGGAAATACTGATAATCATAGGCGATCTTTTCCAGATGAAGCGGTTCTTCCACCTCTGCGAATTTGAAGACTGACCACGGAGCAATCGAGACCAGCGTGTTTGGCCTGATTGAATAATCGACTCCGTCGATTTCCATCCTTCCCTTTCCCTGACGGATAAAGTAGAGTCTTGCTGATTTATTGATCAGTGGTCTTGTTGGCTGATCAAGAGATACAAGATCATAGGAACAAATCGAACCAGGATCGATCTCCGAAACCCAGTCCTCCAAAAATATAGCCTGTTCAGTCAATTGTTTCCCTCTTTCTTTATTGATCTTTGCCTGAATAAGGAAAAAATCATAATCTGATTATTGTTCCAGTCCTTCCGTTCAGAGCTTCTGCTGCTCTGCACAGGGACGTGATCATCGCGGTTCCACCGCAATTACTGCTCAGAACGAAATCCATGCAGGCCTCCACCTTCGGCAGCATACTGCCCGGAGCAAATTCTCCAGCATCGATATACTTTCTGCACTCTTCCACAGTCAATCTGGACAGTTCCGTCTGGTTCTGCTTATTGAAGTTCAGACAGACCTTTTCCACTGCCGTCAGAATGATAAGATTGTCTGCATCCAGTTCCTTCGCAAGCAAAGCACATGCTCTGTCCTTATCGATAACGGCATCGACGCCTTCCAGCCCGTGATCCGTCCTGATTACCGGGATTCCGCCGCCTCCGACTGTAATCACAGTGACACCTGCACGAACAAGCTGTTCGACAACGCCAATCTCCACGATTTCTTTCGGAAGCGGGGAAGGCACGACACGGCGATAACCTCTGCCTGCATCCTCCACAAACGGGATATTCTTTTCCAGTTGGATCCGTTCCGCTTCTTCCTGCGAGTAGAACAGGCCGACGGGTTTGGTAGGATGAAGGAAACCTGGATCATCAGGATCTACGACCACCTGCGTAACGATCGTTGCACAGTCTTTTTGAATCCCTCTTGCTTCAAATTCATCCCGGATCGCCTGCTGCAGATGATAACCTATATAACCCTGCGTCATCGATCCGCATTCTGCGAGAGGCATGAACGGTGTATTGCCTCCATTCTGAGATGAAAACTCCATCGCAGAATTGATCATCCCGACCTGTGGACCGTTTCCGTGGCCGATAATGACCTCATTTCCCTGCTCGACAAGATCAGCAATCTGTTTCGCAGTGGATCTTACCAAACGCAGTTGTTCCTCCGGCGTTTTTCCCAGAGCGTTCCCGCCCAACGCTACAACGACTCTTTTTTTCTTCTTTTCCATCTTATTTCAGTGTCGCATACATCACGGCCTTGATCGTATGCATGCGGTTCTCTGCCTCATCAAACTGACGTGCCTGAGGTCCGAGGAAGACGTCATCCGTAACCTCCATTGCTTCCAGGCCATACTTCTGGAATATCTCTTCTCCGATCTTTGTCTCACGGTCGTGGAAGGAGGGCAGACAGTGCTCAAAGATCGCTGTCGGCTTAGCCATTGCCATAATCTCTTTGTTGACCTGATACGGACGCAGAAGACGGATTCTCTCATCCCAAAGTTCCTCGGGTTCTCCCATGGATACCCAAATGTCCGTATAAACGACATCGCATTCTTCAGCACCAACTTTTACGTCATCTGTCAGAACGATCTCCGCTCCCGTCTCTTCAGCGATCTCTCTGCATTTCCTTACAAGTTCTTCCTTCGGCATCAGTTCTTTCGGTCCGCAAGCACAGAAACGCATACCGAGCTTTGCACAGACGACCATTAGTGAGTTTGCTACATTATTCCTAGCGTCTCCGAAGAAAGTCAGTTTCCTTCCGCGGATATCGCCGAACTCTTCCTTTGCAGTAAGAATATCCGCCAGCATCTGTGTCGGGTGGAAATCGTCCGTCAGCCCGTTCCACACGGGAACACCGGAGTATTTTGCGAGGTCTTCCACCACCGATTGCTTATATCCGCGGTATTCGATCCCGTCATACATACGGCCGAGCACTTTTGCAGTATCGGCCAGCGACTCTTTTTTCCCCATCTGAGACGAAGCCGGATCGAGGAATGTAACGCCCATGCCAAGATCTCTGGCTCCGACTTCAAAAGCACAGCGCGTACGGGTCGAGGTCTTCTCAAACAAAAGAACGACCTGCTTGTTTGTCAGCCACTTATGCTCCACCCCATTGCGTTTCATCCTCTTGAATTCCGCAGCCATTTCAAGAAGATAGTTGATCTCCTGCGGTGTGTAATCGAGAAGGGTCAGAAAACTTCTTCCGCTGATACTGATTCCCATTGGTGTTCTCCTTTATTCCGAATTGTAAATCTATAGACCGATTAATTCTTCGACCGTACAAGCGGCATCGACATGCATCTAGGGCCGCCACGTCCCCGGGATAATTCCGCAGAAGGCATCTCCAGCACGGTCATTCCAGCTTTTCTCAGCAGATCATTGGTCGTCTCGTTCCTCTGGTATACAACGATCTTCCCAGGGGAGATGCAGAGCGTATTGGATCCGTCGTTCCACTGTTCTCTTGCGGCGGCAATCATATCCTCTCCGCCGCATGGAATCAGTCTCACACCATCCACATGCGTATAATGCTCCAAAATCTTTTCAAGCTTTTCGTCAATCCGCTTTATAAACAATTCTCTCGGATCCCGTCTGCTCTGTGTGATCTCGAAAACAGTCAGCGGTCCGATGATTCCGGGGTGTACTGTATATTTGTCCACATCAATTTGCGTAAATACGGTGTCCAAATGCATGAAAGCCCTTGCTGAAGGAATCGAGAAGGCAAGAACCGTCCGGATACGGGCGTCAGGATCATTGAACAGCGTCCTCGCAACGACCTCGATCGCATCCGGAGAAGTTCTTTCTGATATACCGATTGCCAGCGTATCCTCAGTCAGATTCAGAACATCGCCGCCCTCAATACTGGCATGCTGATTCCTGCTGTAATACCTCGGAACCAGTCCCCGGAAATCAGGGTGATAAGTAAAGATGTAATCCGCATAGATCGTCTCGCGTCTGCGTGTAAGATAATGCATCTTGTTCAGCAGGATACCGCTGCCCACCGAAGCAAAAGGATCCCTTGTAAAATACAGGTTAGGCATTGGTTCAACGACCAGGTCATCCGCCGGAGCGATCATATCCTGAAGAGAGTAACTGGATGCCCCGCCCATCTCTCGAAGAGCGATCCCCTCCATTGTTTTTTCGACCAGCGCTTTCCCACGGAAATTTGCCGTAAGATAATCATATACTTTATCCTGCCAGCGTTTTGTACGGACATTTCCTTCATCCATCCACTGGTAAAGGAAGGGTCTCTCCAACTCCGGATGAAGTTTCAGCACCTCGGTCATCAGATCCTCAAGGTAAATAACTTCTACACCGTTCTCCCTCAAAATCGAGGCAAAGGTATCATGCTCTTCCTGCGCGATCCTGAGAAACGGGATATCGTCGAAAAGCAGCTCATGCAGTTTATCCGGAGTAAGATGAAGCAATTCCCGTCCCGGGCGGTGAAGAAGCACTTTCTTCAGGGGACCGATCTCGCTATATACACTGATACCCTTCATACAATTCCTCCGTTGTTACTGTGAGAAAGACTGTATTCCTTATTCTGTTCTGTTTCTGTATATAATTATATCATTCATTGTAAAAAATACCTGTCGCCCTCTTAACGAATTTTTATCGAAGAATTCAGCATTTTTCATAATTGACACGATTGCGGGGAAATATACAGATTGTATTTTTTGTGCAATCGGAGATTCAGACTGCACCATATTCTTTCCGGTGTTTCGCTATAAGCGGCACAACTTCATTGTCTTGTGCTTTCATTTTCTGCTGATGGTGCTCTCTTTCGCCTGAATACAAAGTATCGTATACTGAATCTGTTAAGGATGAATAAGGAGAACGAAATGATTATTGGTCTGATCTGTTCCACTTCCGCGTATCCGATGATTCCGGAGATTGCCGGTAAATTGCGGCTCCAGGGACACGAGCCGGTCATGCCGAACTGCTTCGACGATCCGGTCTGGGATACCGATACCGATTCCATGAGCGAGGCTGATTATCTTGCCTTTTTTAAAAAGATGTATTACATGAGTCGGGAACGCACTGCGCAGCTGGATGCCGTACTTGTCCTGAACTATCCGAAAGCCAAAGGATCGCAGGTCCAAATGAACTATATCGGTGCCTCCACCTTTCTGGAGATGTATGAGGCATTCATGCAGGACAAACGAATCTATATTCTTTTCGGCCTTCCGGATTCTCTCCTACTCGATGAAATTCGCGGTTTTGACCCCGTCCTACTGAACGGTGATCTCAGCAGAATTCCGTCCGCATTGAAATAACAGTTTTTTTCATAACTCAGGCTGTTCTCTGCTTGCAGAAGAACAGCCTTATTAGTTTATCTGTTGACAAACCGTCTGGGTATCGATACAATGACATTTGTCCGATTTCGGACAAATGGTGGAGGGCACACTAAATGGATCTTTTCAACAGCGTTCGTGTAAGCCAGATGAGATCGGCGAAAAAACAAGAAGACGCTTATCACGCCTATGCTGTCCGGAACAATGTTTCGGATTCTTTTCTGTTTCTCATGTACGTCTTTCATGAAGACGGTGACGGACTGACTCAGGCTGAGATCAGCCAGATCCTGAACCTTCCGAAACAAACTGTAAACAGTTCACTGAAAAAAATGGAAGCATCCGGTATCATCTGGTTCCAGACCGATGCCTACGACAGGAAGAAGAAAAGAGTCTTCCTGACCGAAGAAGGAAGAAATCAGATGCGGGATCTAATTGAACCGTTAATCAAAGCGGAAACTCTGGCTTATGCCTCACTTGGTTCCGAAACTGCTTCTCTGCTTAAAGAACTGTGTCAGCGGGAAACTGAAGCACTTTCACAATACATTAGAAGGATTATATAAAATGGAAGATAAAAAAAACATCAACACCATAGGCAAGGATTTCTCAAACTGGGAGTTGATCCGTTTCGTTGCTTCACCGGTAGCGACAAACTTTGTCATGGCTCTTTTGCAGAACATCGATGATGGTCTGTTTCTTTCACGCTTCGTCGGCCCTGATGCGCTCGCAGCCTTCAATCTTTGCTGGCCGATCTTTATGCTGATCGATGCCTTTGCAATGATGTTCTGTTCGATCTCCACATATTGCGCTACCAAAATGGGTGAGGGAAGGAACAAAGAAGCTAACAGTGTCTTCACTACAATCACGCTTGTCATGTTTGCAACCGGATTCCTGATCACGATTGCCATGTCCTTCGGACTTGAACCGTTGATTCGGTTTCTCGGGGTCACGGACATACTCTTTCCTTATGCCTGGTCATTCTTTTCAATCTCCAGATGGTACATACCGCTCAGTATGCTGTCTTATATCTATTCCCGCTTCTATGTCATTGCGGGAAAGCCGAAGTTTACAACTATCACGATGCTTATGAGTGCATTCTGTAACTTTTTCTTTGACTGGCTGTTCATGGTCCAGTTACATCTCGGCATCAAAGGCTCTGCCCTTGCAAACCTGATCGCTCAGATTTCGGTCAATATCTTCGGATTGCTGTTTTATAGTTCTGAGAAAGCCGAGGTGCATTTTGCAAAACCTGCCAGAAATGTCCCATTCCTTATTGGAACCACGTTCCGTCTGGGATTTTCAGACATGATGACATCTTTGGCGCTTGCCCTGAATGGATTCGTCTCCAATCAGGTTTTGCTGGGCATGGGCGGAGAAATGCTCGTTTCCGCGGTATCCATCACAAACGGTGTTCAGTTCTCTTTTGCAAATGCATTCTTTGGTCTGATGGGAGCGACCTCTCCTCTCGTAAGCTATGCTTTCGGAGAAAAGAAATCTGCCAAACTCTCTAAAGTCATGAAGCAAATCCTGCAGATTTCAGGTATCCTTCTGCTCATCATTCTCTGTATGTATTTCTTTGGCAAAGACCTATATCTTAATCTCTACCTGTCAGGAAATGAGGGACCGGCATATCGTGATTTGCTGTCTGAAGGACTGTGGTATGCACCATTCAGCTATCCGTTCCTGTTCTTTAATGTCTACGTTCAGGTGATGTTTCTGGCAGTGAGCAGAGCAAAAGAATCTACAATCATCTCTGTACTCGAGAACATCGTATTCTGTAACCTGACGATTCTCGTTCTGCCAAAACTGTTCGGAATAACCGGTGTATGGCTTTCATTAACTGTCGCTGAATTGATAACTGTGCTTTTTTCCATATTCTTCTTCTACAAAGAGCATGACAAGTTCATAACCGAGCCTGATGTTGAACCTGACACTGTATCATGACAGTCATCCCGCTTTTCAAGAATTTCAGTACAGAATGATTCTCAGTAATAAACTAACAAATATTCATCCATACAGGTGAAGCGGCATGCTGCAGCATGCCGCTTCATTTTTTCCTCTAAATCTTTTTTATCTCATCCGGTTTGTTCATTCCACAAGTCGTATTATTCAACGTTACTGCACTATCGTAAAGCCAGCATACTTCAGCCGGATAGTGAGAATGAATCACTCGCGTATATTCGTTCAATGAACGCTCGTCAAGCAGATAACTCCAGTTCTGTGTCAGTGAGCCAAATACGTTAGTTATGTATTTGGCTGTATCCGGATTGACCTGAAAAGCCCCGATATTCGGGTACTCCGCAATCCGAATCGGATCACTGTTCAGGAATTTATCAGCGGCAACGCTGTTTATCAGCACGTTTGTAGCGATACGTCTGGCGTCAGGTGGAATTTTCTGGTTTTGGCTGATATCATGCAAACAAACGACCGCGTCTTCGGAAAGATATGGGTATGCAATCAGAAAATCCAATGCTTCACCTGGAAGTTTGTGCATCGTATCAAGAATCAGAAAATCGATGCCGCTGCCTATCTGATCGATGACCTGAGGCAAACATACCCCTTTGAATAAGCGGTAATCATCAAACTGCAAAAGATGAGCCGCCTCTCCGCCCAAAAAACCGATTTCTTTGTCTGTACCGTTATATCCATGCTCCAGAATGTCCACACTGAAGATGGAAGAGAACAATTCCATGTCACACAGGCATTGCATCATTACCGCTGTCGTCCCGCCGTGTCCAATCCCGACTTCCACGATCTTTCTCGGGCTGAATTTTCCCAGAAGTCCACATACGAAAGCAGAATCCTGTTCGTTCATTTTAATGAGAGAAGGCAGCTCAGGAAGGTATTTCTCAATTTTCCGTCTTGGGCTGTAATCCAATTGAACAGCATCGATCAAATACATCTTATAATTCCTGTATTCTGTTTCACCGGCAATCCCAGACCGATTTACAGGGACTTTTGCTCACCTAGAAACAAAAAATTCTATAAATTAAAACCATTGTATATACTTTAGTATAAAAACCGGCAGGAAGCAAAAAATCTTCCTGCCGGTCTCTGCATGGATAAATCAAATAGTTGAAGAAAATGATACCGCTATCCCGACTTTCATCTTTTGACAGACTTATTCTCCAAGCGGAAGGGTAAACAGGTAGAAAATGCCTTCCGGCAATTCGATTCCACCTTCTACAGCAATCACCGCATGTGCTGCAACGACAGCTTCTGCTTTTCTGGCAAGTTCCATCAGTCCCTTCGTTGTACCGCCGCCGCCATAAACATCATCAACGACAAGGATCCTTTTCCCCTTGATAAAATCCACATCGTCGTCCGTGAGGCTCATGACCTGGTTCCGAGGTGTCGTGACCGAACGGTAAACGGCAGATACTTTGGCGTCCTCCCCATTCTTGCGCGCAACGACCGTATGGTCGATCTCCATGCCCTTTGCTTTGGACCAACGCAGCGCGATGGCGTGCGCAAGCGCATTACTCTTGGAAACCGGGTTTAGGATCGTATCAAATTCCACGCC
>JAEEGL015439479.1_pt1 | contig 19673 bp, 12 predicted proteins | sample 9134231 | NCBI WGS metagenome assembly JAEEGL01 (sample SAMN16246548, study PRJNA631951) | gut metagenome | biome: gut microbiome; feature: rumen; material: fiber-attached | host: Bos | place: Iran: Karaj | collected 2018-10 | reverse complement strand
TTACAGACTGATTCTGATTTCCTTCCTTTTCGTTGCTGTGTCGGCCTTCCTCTATCGGTGGGCTTCCCCGGGGCAGCAGCAGGAAGATCCGGCAGTGCAGATCCTTTTGGAAAGGACAGGTCCGGAAGACGATGTGCTGGTTTTGGGTAACCACTGTTGGTATTATCTTGCGGCTGACAGAAAGACAGAGAACCGTTTCTTTTATCAGCTGCCGCCGCTTGAAATCAGCGATGAGCTTTATGCCGCCTTTGAGAAAGACTTGGATCGACATCCCCCGGATACAGTTTTGCTTCCCGGAAGAGAAGAAGAACGCGAATGGACGGATGTCCGCCTGAAAGGCATCAGAGAGAAACTGCTGAGCAGATCCTATTCGTTGGAAGCTTTTGATGAGTTTGAACTGTTTACCCGGAACAAGGAAGCAAGCTGACAGGAGAGTAAAGAGAACAGGTGAAAAACACGCAACAGAAGTGGTATCGGTTTATTACGGCAAGACAGCTTTCTGAGCTGGATTCCATGGGACAGAAGGCGCTATTCTGCATCTGGAATGCTGCGGCGATGCTGCTTTCCTCTATGGCTCTGTGCGCGGTATGCCTCAGCTTTGCCATCGGGAGATACGAGAATCTGTTTTATATCTTTCTTGGTTATCTGCGTACGCCGGAGATCTTTTTCCTAAACTGGCTTCCGTTGCTTCTTCTTCAGATCCTTCTATATGCTCTCTTTAACCGACAATGGGCTGCGTTTCTTCTTACCGGTACTGCCGCACTTGCAATGTCGGTCGGAAACTATTTCAAACTGATCTATCGAAGCGATCCTTTCAAATTCAGCGATTTGACCTCCATTCGGGCAGGCCTGATGGTGGCCGGGGACTATGACATCAGTATGGACTGGAGAATTCTCCTTGCACTTTTGTTTGTGCTGATCTCAACGCTGATCCTGTTCTTTTTTGCAAGAGCTGAGGCACGGGGAGGCGTCCGGATACTGCTTGCAGCACTGGTGCTTTTTTCTGTCTGGCCGCTTTGGACGCGCATCTATTCCGACGGTGACCGCTATTATGAGAACTCGTACAAGAACTATCTGTTTGTAACCCGTGATACCCGGGACAGCTTCATTGCAAATGGTTTTTTCTATCCGTTCCTTTTCAGCATAACGGAGAGCTCAAGCATTCCTCCCGAAGGCTACAGTGAGGCAGACACAGAAAAGCTTTATTCGTCCTTTCAAAATGAAGTACTCTCGCCCGATAAAAAAATCAACCTGATGGTCTTTCAGCTGGAGAGTTTTTGTGATCTTGAGGCTGCAGGCTTTACCGGAGTCTCACCTGAAGTATACGCACCGCTTCGACAACTGCAGGGTGAAAGTGTTTCCGGGACAGTGATTGCCAGTGTGATCGGCGGAGGAACCGTTACGACCGAACGATGCTTCCTGACTGGAACCTACAACCAGCAGGACTATTATCATCCTGCTTATTCTTATGTTCGATATCTGAACGGTCAAGGCTATCGGAGTTTTGCCACACATCCGAATGTCGGCTATTTCTATACACGAGAGACCATTGACCTGCTTCTTGGCTTCGATGCTTTCTACGGACTGGAGAATCACTTCCAGAACCTGACGGGCGGTGAGTGGCGCTGTGATGCCGTTTATCTGCCCGAGGTGTTCCGTATGGCGGCTGCAGAGGCAGAATCCGGAAATCCTGTATTCTCCTTCCATGTTTCCCTGCAGGGTCACTTTCCTTATAATAATGATCATTATGACCGAGAGGATGATCTCTGGACCGGGGAAGGTGCTTCAGATTCCACGAGATATCTTTTGAACAATTATCTCTCTCTGATTCATGAGACGCAGGAGATTCTTCTCCATGAACTGGATCAGCTGCGGGACGATCCGTTTCCAACTGTTGTACTGATTTACGGAGATCATAAGCCCTGGTTCGGGGATGAGGTGTATGCTGAACTTGGTATACCGATCACCATGCAAGATGAGCAGGGAATGGCTGATTATCTCGGAACACCGTATCTGATCTGGGCAAATCAGGCGGCAAAAACGGTCCTGCAGGATGATATGACAGGGGATGGTCCCATGACAAGCCCTGGTTATCTTATGAACATTCTGTTTGACCGAATTGGATGGAAGGGGCCTGCCTATATGCAGTTTACTGAGCAGATCCGTGCTTTCATACCGGTGATCTGCACAAAAGGGGGATACATCGAGGACGGTGTTTATACGCAGAATCTCGGTGAGAATGGCGAGAAACTTATGAAGCAGTACCAGGATATGCAGTATTATGTCCGTTATAAACCCGAGCTTGCTGAATAAGCCTGTTTTGGGGGAAGAAGGGGAACAGGACCAGAATGAGATCCAATAAAACCTTTCCTGCTGAGCTGAAGTGTCTGGCGTTCTTTCTCGCCATCCCGGTCCTGCTCGTATTGCTTTGGGCGGTGCTTCCGCATCCGGTCAATCCGGCACTTCTGAGGCTGAGACAGCAGCTGACGGAGGACGGCTGCATCATTCATGCGGGCGGTTATGTAACGCTGTCAGACGGCACACAGGTTTCCTATACGAACAGCCTGGAGGCTTTGGAAAACTGCTGGCGAAACGGGAAACGCTTCTGCGAAATTGACCTGCAGGAAACCGCGGACGGCACACTGATCTGCGGGCACGGAGATGAGGATGAACTGGTTTTCGGAACCGGTCTCCCGATGACGGCATCAGGAGCGGACTATCTCAGCTGCAGGATATACGGCGAATTAACGCCGCTCTCAGTTGAGGATCTGGCGGCTTTCATGCGCGGGCATCCTGGCTTTTATGTGTTTACCGATGTCAAGAGTGACAATCTTCGGGTTTGCCGTCGTTTGGCAGAAGCATTCCCGGACTTGCGCAGCCGTTTTATCGTTCAGATTCAGCTGCCGGAGGAATATGATACTCTGCGGGAGCTCGGCTTCCCATATATCGCATATCCGATTTTTAAAACTCCGGACGAACAGCGAGACATAGTGCATCTGGCAGTGTTTGCCAGAGACCATGAGCTGCTGGCATTGATTTTGCCAAACGGCTATTATTCACCTGATTCCAAACTGTTTTTCGCGGAAAAGCTGATTGGGATGCCGTTTGTTTTGCATACCTTGAATGATGGCTGGGAGATTGCTTATTATTTGAGGAATCATTTGGCCCTTGCGGTATATACCGACAGACCGGACTGCCGTTGGAATGGAGATTGATAATGAGCGGAAGGGCACGAAATTGTTTGATGTTTTTACTTGTGATGTTGATGGTATGCTTTCTCCTCTTGTTTACTGTCCGACCGGTATATCTGTCAGCAAGTCCTGAGGTTGAAAGACTCCGCAGGGATATTCAGACACAAAAGCACATCGTTCATGCCGGCGGTATCCTGAAGACACAGGCTGGTGATGAGGTTATTTATACCAACAGCATGGATGCTCTGCGGAACATGTACGATGCGGGGAACCGCTTCTGCGAGATTGACATCAGGGAAACATCAGACGGAGTGCTGGTCTGTGCCCACGGCGATGAAACGTATTTGGCCAACGGCTCTTATCTTCCTGTGGATGCCGAGAGTGCACATTTTCTTTCCGAGCGCCTGTTTGGCGAGTTTCAACCGATGACGGTCGAGATGCTGGCTGCGTTTATGCGCGATCATCCGGATTTGTTTATTGTAACAGATGCCCAGGGTGACAATCTCAAAATCAGCCGAAAGCTTGCTGAATCATATCCGGACCAACTGGACAATTTTATTATCCAGATTTATCACGATAGTGAGTATGACAGTATCCGACAGATGGGTTTTCGTAATCTGATATATACACTTTACCGAGCAGAAGATGAGGAAAGAAATCTCTGGAGAATCGCTCATTTTGCTGAGAAGCATGATCTGGTTGGTGTGACCATTCAAAAAGAGCATTTTTACAGTGCAAAAAATCGGATAGCCATGGCACACAGTGGTGTACCCTTTATGTTCCATACCGTTGACAATCCCGGCGAAATGGAAGAAATGCTCCGGAAACCTTATGTTTTTGCTGTCTATACGGACTTGACGGAATAACACATAATAAGAAATCGACGGTAAAGAGGACATTGTAATCTATGTATTTTATGAGGTAAAAGCATGACAAAGAATCGTAATAGAGGAAAAGAAGCAGAACTCATTCTGATGATTATTGTTTTTTCTGCTGTTTTCTTGATGACCTGCCTGACACCCATGCTTGCCGATGACTTTTCATACAGCTTCAGCTATGCAGACAACCGCAGAATTGAAAACATCGGTGATATTATCCGATCGCTCTGTGCACACAGGCAGACCATGAACGGCAGGATATTTTCCCACGGTCTAACTATGCTTTTTCTTCTCTTGCCGAAAATGGTGTTCAATTTTGCGAATGCAGTCAATGCGGTGCTTTTGCTTTTCCTCTTTCATAAGTATCTTGAGAATAACGAGCCGGGCAGAACGTTTATTCTTGTACTTTCATCAGCTTTGTTGATTTGGGCGTTCATGCCAGTTTTTGGACAGGTGTTTCTTTGGCTTGACGGGTCACTCAACTACTCTTGGGCTCTTACGATTGTGATGGCTTTTCTGTATCCGTTCTATTGTGCGTTTGTTGGGAAAACGACGGCGATTTCCGGTAAATCGTGGTTCCGAATCCTATATATTCTCTTTGCTTTTATGGCAGGCGGGTATTCCGAAAACGCTTCCTGTGCTGCTATTTTTGCTGCAATGTGTTTTGCAGTTCCTGTTTTCAAAATGAAAAAGCTTCCTTCATATTTGATTATTGCCTGGATTTCTGCCTGCTTGGGTTTTATATTTTTGATGACAGCGCCGGCGGAAATCGGAAGAGCGGCTCAGACAGACCTGCTGGGAATTGCAAAAAATGTTCAGCGCGTCTTTGAAGCACCCTGGCAAGAACTCTCTCTCCTCTACTTCCTGTTTGCGGCTCTTTTAGCAGCTGCAATGGTTTGCAGAGCAGATAGGAAAACTGTGATGGCGGCGGTTATTTTTTTCCTGAGCAGTTTGGCCTCAGTTCTGGTTTTTGTTTTTGCTGTATATTTTCCCTGGCGGTCGTTATGCGCTTCAGAGATATTTCTTACAGTTTCCTGCGTCCTGCTGCTTAGAGGGATCTGGTCCAGAGGAATAGAATATCCGGCTCCTGTTCTTGCGGCAATCCTAACGGTGAATTTTGTTTTCAGTTTTGTTCTTGGATTGGGAGATATCGCAGTTATGTATATGGAGTCCAGACAGCGGATCGAGACAATCAAAGAAGGAATTGCCAAAGGCCTTGACCCGATTGAGATTCATCAGTACAGTTCAAATACAAAATATGCAGCATGCTATCTTCTTCCGGATGTTTACGACGATTCTACATTGTGGCCGAACTATGATATTGCAGCTTATTACGGTGCTCCGGCTATTGTCGGCATCCCTCCGGTCGAAGATTTTGGAAGCTGAAGGCTGTGCGACAGTTGCTTTCCAGATCGGCTGGGGATAGAGCTTTAGATTGCTGTGCGGGAATACAAAGGAATGCAGAAAAAGAGCAAACTATCCGAGAAAAAGAAAACAGGTAGCGAACGCAATGGTTTGGTCACGTTATTAAGGAATAAAAAATGAACTTGAATATTGATATCAAACAAACGATTATAAAAAAGGGGCTGTTTTTTTCTGGTATATTCGCAATGGTCTGGTGCTTGACTTCATTGACGCCTCTAATAGCGGATGATTTCAATTATGCTTTCACATGGGCAGATGAAGGAATCGGCAGAATTGATAATTTTTATCTGGTTTATTCTTCCATGCAAAGCCATCGCATGTGGACACATGGACGCGTATTTGCACAGGGATGGGTGTCGCTTTTTATGATGTGGCCTAAGCAGGTTTTCAACCTTGCAAATGCTGCTGTTCTTACTTTGCTGCTCGCAGCGGTCTATCATTTTTTCGTACGTTGCCGGGTAAAGCAGCCTCTTCTCTCAACAGCTGTGGTGGGGGCGTTATATTGGATCTGTATGCCAGCTTTCGGGCAGGTTTTTCTGTGGCTGGACGGAACGTGCAACTATTCTTGGGGGGCGACTTTGGGCTTCCTGCTGATTGAAATGACACAGTCTTTGAGAAAATCTCGATGGAGAACAATGTATTCGATTCTTCTTCTGCCGTTATCCTTTGCGGTTGGAGCCTGGTCAGAACACATTTCTTTTGCGGTATTGGTGATTTTGTTTCTTTTCTGGATTACCGAATGGATTCATGAAAAACACCTGCCCTTACAGTTGTTTCTGGTGTTGCTTGCCTGTAGTGGAGGCTACCTTTATTTGATGCTGGCACCCTCTATGCTGCCGAGCATTTTGAAATATCGTGCTAAAGAGGCGGCCGGAGGTCATGTCAATAATCTCTTCTCTATTATGGTACGCTTCTGGTGGTTGCTCCCAATCGTTTTAACTGTAGTATTGCTCGCAATACTCTTCCTGCACAGAATCCCGGGAAAACGCGAGCGATTGATGATACTTTCTGAACTGTCATCTTGGACGGTTGCTGTCGCTGCGCTGATCTGCGGGCTTTTGGGTGCTCTCCACGGAGGCTTCTACGGCTTTGTGTCATCAACACCTTTCGGGTTCCTGACACTGCTTGCCCTTTTTTTGGGTGGACTGAAGCGGGCATTGAAATACCATGTGAACGGATTAACCATCCTGAATGCTGTTTTCCTGGCGGCAGGCGGCCTCAGTGCACTGATCCTGTTTGCATTTGCCATGTATGTTCCGGCAAGAGGATTTTGCGGACCTGTTATCTTTATCGGAATTGCCGCGGTGCTGCTTTGGTCCTCAACCGGACAGAAAAAACAATCTCGACATCGGATGATTATCGGCCTAGCACTCTGCTTTGCCGTTTTCTTCACCGCTGGTGTGTCTGATATTCTATCTGTTCATCGGCAGGCGCTGCAGAGAGAAAGAAAAATTCGACTGGCTCAGCTGACTGACGGTATCCTTGTCGCGGAACCTTACCGTGTTCGGACAAAATACAGTGCTCAATACGGACTCCTTGATCTGGCGCCGGATGAAAGCTGGCCGAATGACTATGTAAAGGAGTATTACCGACTCAGGGAAATCATAGTAGTCCCTACGGAAGAAAAAGCATGAGAAAAGCAATAGTGCCCAAGAAGATACTGCTGCCATTGTCATTTTTCCTGCCCTTTTCGCTGCTGATGGCTGAGTTCGCCATCCAGGGAATTTCCCCGTTTGGCGAAAGAAGTCTTGCCATATTAGATGCGAAAGAGCAGTATATCAGTTTTTCTGCATTTCTGGCGGATATACTCAGGAGCGGAGATAGTCTGCGCTATTCCTGGAAACTGCTGCTTGGCGGGCCAATGGCAGGCCTGCTCGGCTATTATCTGGCCAGTCCTTTTGAATTGTTGTTTCTGCTGTTCCCGGAAGAAGAGTATCTAGCTGCCTATGATATCGTAATTGCTCTGAAACTGGCGCTTTCAGGGCTTACGATGGCACTTTGGCTGAAAGGAAAAAAGGGCATTCAGCCTTCATCACTGTTGCTTTCAACAGCATATGCACTCAGCGGATTTACAATTGTACTCGGTTGGTGCGTTATGTGGCTGGACTCAGTCTATATGCTCCCGCTTATTGCCTTGGGACTGGACAGAATCGCTGAAGGGAAACGACCGTTCCTTTATACGATCAGCCTTGGAGTTGCCATAATCTTTAATTATTATACCGGATACATGCTTTGCATTTTTTCCGTTTTATATTACATCTATCTGCGACTTTGCGGAAATCAAGGGCGCCTGATCAGAGAGGACGGAATCTTCTGTATCGGATCCCTTACAGCGGCGTTACTTGCTGCCGGTATGCTTTTTCCGGTTGCTGCGGCCATGCAGGGAAGCGCCGACCTATCGTTTGCAGACGCGGTCAGGGAATACACCTATCCAGCCATCAAAAGGCTGTACCAGTGCATTTTGCCGGGCTTGTCCGCAGAAACGGTTGACGGAATCATACTGCCGACATTGCTGTGTGTTGGCGTTTTATGGCTTGGCCTTCTCTGCCTGACCTTCCGGGCCTGCTTGAAAGAGACTCTGACGCCGCGCTGCCGGTTGTTTTGGATTCTTATCTTTTTTCTGGCCGTAGAACTATGGCACGGGTTCATTGACAGTACCGTAATCAGTGAGGAATACGGCCAGGACCCTTCGGGAACCTGGGGTATCTATAAGCTTTTCTTCGGTGAAGCGGATGTTGAGGAAATCTATTCCGGAGGGCCTAATGTCTATGTCGGTCCGCTCCTCCTCCTGCTGAGCTGCCTGTACTTTTCGCTGGGCGGAGTGAGCAAAAAACAGAAGGGTGCAGCGGCAGTTGTTCTACTGGTCTATTACCTGTCCTTTACGCTTCATTTTCCGAATAGGGTCTGGCACTTACTGGCCAATAATCACATGTTTGGCTTTCGCTATTCTTTTTCCTTTTCCTTCTTTCTGATAGCCTTTGCGGGAGAGTGCTGGTGGAAAAGAGACACACTGGATAGAAGAAAAACACTGCTTGCGGCTTCCATTCTGCTGGTTGTCTGCGGATTGTGCTTTTTTGCCCGGCGAAATACAGCCGATGCCAGTGAGATGCTATTCGATATGCTGCTGCTCCTAGTTACCGGCGGAGCACTGTTTCTTTACTGTTCAGTCCAACGCCGTGCCTTGGCGGTGCTCTGTATTTTGATTCAGACAGCTGCGATGCTATGGACGGTCAATGGTAATTATCGTCAGCAGGCCGAAAATGCGCTTGACCGGGAAGCGTATCTGATAATCAAACGGGAGGCGGACAAACGAATCCAAAAAGTTAGCGAGCTTGACAGCGGTTTGTTCCGAGTGAGAGATACGAAAGAATGGCTTAATATGAACGACCCTCTGCAGTTTGGGTTCCTGGGGGTAAGCGGTTTTAGTTCGTCGGAACGGGCGGATACGACTTCATTTATGAGCCGTATTGGGGCATATTCCATGACCAGCCGGTTCAGCGATGGCAGAAGAGGTTTGAGCCGGGCGGCTGACGCCTTGCTGGGTGTCCGTTATCTGTTTTCTCCTTATGCGGATTATCATGAGATCTGCCCCGGAATCTATCGAAATCCCTATGCACTGGACTTGGCTTATATTGCGCCGAATACCGCAGATACGGGAGATGTGTCTAATAATGCGGCAGAGACCTTAAATTCACTTTTTGCTGCTTTCGGATTTGGCGCTGTATATTCTGCGCTTGATCCTCTGGAAGAACAGAGAACGGAGTATGAATCGTTTTATCATTACGATATTCCCAAGGAGGGGTATTTCTATCTTCAGTTCGGATCTAGCGTTCCCGCGATGACGGAAATCAGAACAGACCGAACGCTCTATACGATCTCACGGGAAGACGGAGATTATTACGGAAACATGCTTTACCCCCTGGGAAAGCTTTCAAAAGGGGCATCTCTTCAGATCCGGACTGAGGATGGAGACGGATTGGCTACCGAGGTGGCTACCGAGGTGCTGCTGTACAGCGAGAATAGCAGCGTTTTGGAAGCTGTCCGCAGAAAAACAGAAGAATACCCGGTGGAAGTCGAGTTCCTGAGAGATGATCATCTGCGGATCTCAGCAGATTCTCCCACGGATGAAAGCGTCTTGATTGTTTCAATACCGGCTGACAAAGAATGGCGTGTAACGGTTGACGGAGCAGAAACCGATGCGGAGACGGATTTTGGCATATTTCTTGCCGTACCCATGACGAAGGGTAGCCATGTAATTAATCTGCAGTATAGCCCCCGGGAGCTTGGGATTGGACTTGTCGTAAGCTGCCTGACAATTATGGGAATAGCAGCGTATGCCGCGTTGGACAGGAACATCTCAAAAAAATCGGTGCACATTGGAAAGAACGGGTGAAATAATGCAGCTGTTGAAGGATAAGAGAACCGCATGTGCGATGTTCTGCATCATCTTTTTGATATACTATCTGCTTTCTCCGGTAAACCATTACCTTGCGGAGGCAATCAGTGAGGGCGTTTGGTATCGTTTTTCTGCTCCGCTTCTGCTGGGCGTGATCCTCTGCATGCAGATCCGAAAGGGAAAAGCGTTCTGGGTTTTGTTAGCCTATTGGTGCTGGGTTCTGCTCACGCGCGTGTTAAACGGGGATCCTGCCCTTACCGGAAATCTCTCCGTTCTGACGGAACTGAGCCTGATGCTGCTGCTGTTTGCGCCAGGCTTTCTGCTCGATAAAGAGCAGAGGTGGCGTTTTTTTCTTATTGTGTCATGGCTGATTGTTTTGTTTTACTTTGCCCTGGGTGCGATGACAGTTTACTCTGCGGCCGCAGATCAGTTTCTATTGAACCCGATTGACGAGTATGGAATCGGGTATGTAAGCCCGTATTATAAGGAGAGAATTGAGATCTTGAGCATGCAGCCCAATATAGCGGCGGGGGAATTCCTCTTCTCGTTCTGTTTTCTGATTATTCTCTCTTTCCAATACAAGTCTGTTCCCGCACGCGTCTTTTTTGTACTTGCGGGGCTGGTGGATGCCATCGTCATTGCGCTGACGATCAGCCGAAATGGACAAACTTTCTTTTCTGCCGCGCTGGGAATGACAGCGGGCTTCATGCTCTTCCAGCATTTGAAGACAAAACGCCTTTCTGTCAGGATTCTAACTTTCTTCCTGTCAACACTGGTAGTTGCCTTGATTGCCTATCAGGTATTTGAACCGTTGCGCTATGGGGTATGGTTGCTTAGAAAAGAGACAGCATCGGTCACACAAGTGCAGGCTGAAAAGGAGCCGGTTCCCAGACAACAGACCTTAAAAGCCTCAGAATCCGTCCATGATGTGACCGAAGAATACCACGGGGACAACAGAGAATATCTGGAAAGCGGCAGAAAACAGATTTTCTGGAGTGCCTTGATAAGTCTGGAAAAGGAGCCAATCCGCCTTCTAATTGGTTGCAGCTATGAGCATAAGATGGATGTTTCCCATGAACTGATCCAGGAATGGGCACACCATTTCCACAATATGTTTCTAGAGATTATCAATCTTTTTGGAATTCCCGGTTTGCTTCTGGTTCTCTGGTTCTATTGGATTCTTATGAAAGCAATCTGGCGGATTGTTTTTCTTGAGGGAGTATCCGACTGTCCGAAACAGCTTCTCTTTATCCCAATTCTGGTGATCAGCGGGTATTATATGCTGGAGGCTGGCCTGTTTACGGCGATGGACCTTCGATCTGCTGAATTCTTCTTCCTGAGTGGGACATTGATGGGGGTTGAGACAGAATGTGAGCACAGAATTGAAAGAAGGAAAACACAACAAGTATGGGAGCGATGAACTTATGAACTTTCAAACTTCCATGCGACGGATTGTTCTTGCCATCCTGCTTATACTGCTCGGAACAGGCATTTTTGTAGGCACCGTGGGGAACCTTTGGCACAAATCCTATCTGGCAGCCTTGCTCCTGGCGTCTTTTCTTTTTATTGTTATCCTTATCCTGTATCGCAGAAATATGCTGCAATATTCCTGGCTGGAAAAACAGAACCCAATGAAGGTTTGCCTGTTGCTGGCGTTGTTCAACCTGCTTGTGAACGGGATCTGGGTTTTCACCTTTCAACCGATTCAGGCACCGGATTATCAGACATTCTTTGAGGCTGCGTCGGATCTAGCCGTCGGTCGCCCACTTGCGGGCAAAGATTATATTGCTTTGTTTCCGCACATTTTGGGTTATGCTGCCTTTCTCAGCATCTTTCTGCGTTTTTTCGTAGAGAGCGTCTTGACGGCAGCGCTGCTGAATGTTTTCCTGACAGTCCTTTCCGGCATCTTCCTGTATCAAATTTGCCTGAGATACTTTGGGAAAAAAGCTGCCTTCATTTCAAACCTGCTCTGGATTCTCTGCCCTTCTAAGCTCCTGTACAACACAATGTCGCTTTCCGAGCCGCTTTATACCTGCCTTCTCCTTCTGTTTTTCCTTTTGGTCTCCGAAACCGTAGATGCTGTCTCAAGGGAGGAGAGAATCGGCCGGGCAACCGCTTCCGGCTTTGTGGCTGGGTTAACGCTTGCGATGATCAATGCTGCTCGGCCTATTGGTGTTATTCCGATTCTTGCTTATCTGCTTTGGCTGCTTTTCCTTTCCGACCGGAAGAGTATTCAGGATCGGAAAAAGACGGTTTTTCTTTTTACCTTAATAGTTCTCGCGGCATACTTTTCAGCTGGCAGCCTCTGGAAATCCTATGCTGCTGCCCGACTGGAACAGGCACCTCCGTCTGTACCGGGCTACAGCATATATGTGGGTTTTAATCCCAAGACGCAGGGATCTTATGCAGATGAAGACATGGAGCTGCTTCAAAGCCGGTATTTCGGTGAGTACGACCGGAATGCCGAGGCGACTCAACAGAGCATGCTCCTGAGCGCGAAAGGCAGAATATCAGATAATAAAAACAACATTCCGAGCCTGATGATCCATAAGCTCGGAACGCTGCTTGGCCACGACGAAGGCGGCGCCTATTATTCAAAAGAGAGTATGTCGCCCGGACAGTATACACTATGGTGTGTTATAAGCAATGTCTGGTATTACCTGATCTGTCTGATGGCAGCCGCCGGCTGTGTAAGGCTCTGGAAAACAGACCGCTGCGACAGCATGATGATGATTCCCCTCTGCATCATTGGCATTATCCTTGCACAGCTGATGGTTGAGGTCGCAGCTCGTTATCATTACTGTTTGATCCCGATGCTGATTCTTCTTGCGGCTTCGTTTACTCCACGTTCTCATTCTGCGGGTCGTGTCCGATAACCCGTGCTACACCATAATATTTGGCCATACCGGTATTCGGCCAGGTATCGGGGTTTTCCAGATCCAAATCCTTCAGATAGCGCACACCGCTGTATTCTGTAGAACCATAAATAATATCTAAGGTGATCTCTTGTTTCCCTTGTAAGATCTGTTCGGCTGCAGAGCGGTCCCGTTCCCGGGACCGGGAATAAACGGCGTGAATGTCGAAGACTCCGATGACAAAGGAAAACAAAAAACAGACCGTCAGGGCACCGATGACGGCTTTGCAGATTGCATGTGCGGGGGAGTCAAACAGACCGGCGGTAAGCACCAGACAGGCGACAATGAGAAGAAATGATGTTGTACACATGCATCGGTAAGGCTGAAAAACTGCCGCAATCAGAACGTAGTGTGCTGCGATGCTTCCCAGCGCAAAACCGATGGATACAACGGTCTGCTGACGGGAAAGCTGATAGACAGCAGCCAGAACAATCAGCGCGCCCCACATCACCCACAGCAGACCTAGGCTGCCTCTCAGCATTTCTGTGTGTTTGGGAATTACGCTGATCAGGTCGTGAAGAGAAGAGGCGCCAGCTTTATTCATCTGTTCGGCAGGCATGAGTATCATACAGAGATAACCGGCAGTGGCAATGATAATGGGGAGCCAGAGCCGGTTTTTCCTATCCTTTTTCCGTAACAGTCCTGCAATAAGAAAACCTGTAGCCAGCAATATGCCGGTCAGGCTGGTAATCTCGGAGTACATCCCGAAAAGAAAGGCAAAAACAAGGAAAAGGATCTGAAGACACCATGTGCGGGGAATACGGAAAAAACGGCCTTCTTCACCCAAGTATAATGCAAGATACGGACGAAGGAAAACAAAAAGAAAACCCAGCGCCCAGAGATAATTGAGCGATCCGTCCTGCCAGAGTGTCACTTGGCCGAAAACAGGCACAAAAACCCAGTAGAGCATGGCCGTCGCAAGAAAAAGCACGGTGTTGAATTTTTTGCCATAATTACAGATTCGGTATCCGGAATAGATCACAAACAGAAACATCAGGGCGTTGGCCAGGTTGAAGACGGCCTTTGGTACCATCAGGAATGCCTGCTCCAGCGTGTGTGCGACAACACGCCCGTTCACTTTGAAGCAGTGCTGATACATGGACTGAATCAGACCGGAAATGGTTCGTACCCTTGTACCGTCAGCATAACTGTACATATAACCGTAGTCATCCACAAGATACGGCGTCATGCAGTTGAGTACGAACATCACGATAAAAACCGCGGTCATGGCAATCAGCAGGCCGCATCGTGATGAATTAAGCTTTTTAATTCGATCCATCGATTACGCCTCCTGAATCTTAAATGATAATCTGCCCCTGTATCAGCCGTAACTGCTGTACCAGTTGGAATAGTCCGCGCCGACATTCCCGCCTTCATAGGTCCCGTTCAGCTTGCTCATTACGCGCTCGAAATCTTCAGACCCTTCTTCATAGGGGGTGGGGCAGTAATCGTTATAAGCGTCCAGCGTATAACCTTCATAGACCGGGCGGCTGCTGACACAGCAGGGGATGACCCTCCATCCATCGACCGAGATGCTTCCGTCCAGATCCCGCTTCAGCGTGACTTGGAAGATGGCTGTGTCGCGATCGGTAGGCGAAGTACTCCCACCAAAACTGAATTCGCCCATACTGTACAGAATGATGCCGCCGTTATACTCTTCAATCGGCTGCAGGCAGTGCGAGTGACAGCCGAAGATCAGATCCGCACCGGCGTCAATGCATGCCCTGGCCAGATCAATTTGGTCGGCGTTGGGCTGATAGTGGAGCTCCTGTCCCCAGTGAAAGCAGCAGATGATGTAATCGGCGTCCGGCCGCATCATCTGGATGGCGGCACAGGCTTTGTCCCTGCTTGGCTGGAAACTGTTATAGGCACAATAAATGCCAAGTTTCTGGCTGTGCGGTGTTGTGATGATCTGGCTCTCATCCTCCTTGCCGTAGGCGATGCCGTATTCCTCAAGCGCTGCGTAGGTTGCCAGCAGCCCGGCCTGACCAAAGTCCAGAGAGTGGTTGTTCGCCGTGGTGACAAAATCCACGCCGCCCTCGGTCAGAATCTGCGCATTTGCCGCTGGTGCACGGAAGTAGAAGGTCTGATCGGAATACATCTGCTGGTCAGACAGGGTGCACTCAAGGTTCGAAACGGTATATTCATCATTCAAAAAGTATTCTGCCGTATTCTTGAACGGATAGCTGTAGTCCCCGTTCATTCTGCCGTTATACGAGAACTCCGACTGGTCGCTGAGATTCTGATGCGATGTCAGCGTCTCATCGCCGATGACAGAGATGGTGAACAGCTCCGGGGTCGGTTCCGGCGTTGGGGTCGGTGTCGGCTCGGGTGTCGGCGCCGGCGTTTCCGATGACTCGGGCTGTGATGCTGTCGGAAGAACGGGAGCTGCCGCCGGTGCACTCTCAACCGGCGCCGTTTCCTGTGCGATATTCGCGACCGGTTCCTCCCTTGCCCGCAGGAACAGAATGCCCGCAAGGACAATCACAAGCAGAATAAAAATAAGAGCTTTGATCAGTGTTTTCATATTGTCACTCCGGAAATGGTTTATTTCAAAAACAGACTCAGCATCGCCCGCCGGTCAGGACTTTCAGCGTTCGCGGTGTAAAACGGCTCATCACAGCGTGGATACCCATATTGACGGCGATGATCAGCAAAATGCAGAGAATACGCCCAACAAGGTTGGATACGGCGGCTGAGGGAAAAAGAGAATATAGGATCTGCCGGATCGGCCCCATAAAAAGACTGATCAGCGACTGATGCGTGGCATAGATCAAAAACGTACAACGATATACATTTCGATTCTTAGCCCATTCCGGCACGGGGATTAAAAAGAGAATCATCATAGGCAGAACGGCAATAGTCATGTTATACAACAGATTCTCGATCAGCCCGTCCAACAGGGCAGCAGCTGCGAGAAAGCAGGCAACACAACGAAGAATAGCGTCCCGACTGCCTTTCTGATACAGATTGCCGCAGTAGGCGCCAATTACATAAGCTGGAAAGTGCATTTTAATGTTGCCGGTGTAGTGAAACCGTCCGTTGCCGACATAGAGTTTATCCCAAAAAATATAAAGCAGCAGAATCATCGCCAGGGCGGATAACCATCCGACCTTTTTGTTTTTGAACAACAAAAGGAAAATGGGCGAAAAGACCACTGCAAACAAAAAAACAGTATAAATATACCAGAAAGCCCCAAGCGGTGGCCAGATCCGCAAAAGGAAAATCTGCCCGAATACGTCGGGGAGAGTCCATGAATTGCCCTGAAGGATGGACTTGATAAGATAAATGATCTGCCACAGAAGATAGGGAACGAGCAGGGTACGGATGCGGGTTTGTATTTTGCTTCCCAAATTCTGAAAGCTGAGATTGCGAAACAGAAGGAATCCGGTAATCGCAAAGAACCAGCTCATGCAAAGAATGCAGGGAACTCCGGTAACAAAGTTGCCAATGGCTGTATTCAGCTTGAGATCCAGCGCACTCACCGCCAACTCATTACTCGGCGATTCACAGTGATACAATACAACCTCTATCATCATCAGAAAGCTGATGACCGGTATTTTTTCACGAAGTTCCTTGTCCACTGGCAGACTCCTTTCCCATTAAAAGCATTGTAGCATTCTGTAGCAAATCTTGCAAGAGGGAAGCAGAGTCAACGGTCTCTTCCTTTCCAATAGGCATTGCTGTAATTGCCAGCAACATGGGAAAGGTGAATAACTGACAGAGACCGTATCTGGTTACACAGACGGGCGCAAACACCAGGAAAAGGAGATTGGCGCCGAAAGGGACAAGCAAAACAAGTCTGTTTTTCAGTTTCTTCTTTCGAAAACAATAAAAGGAGAAAGCCGGAACCCAAAACAGATAGAAAGAATCTTGACTGAAGATGGAAAACACTGGAATCTGCTCCAGCCAGAAAATCAGAGACCCGACACTGTCGCGCAGTGCCTCGGTGCATCCGGGATGAGAAAAAGCTTTGAGTGCTTCACTGTATGGGACAGACTGATAGACGTTGAACAGTTTATGGGGTGAAAAGTATCCTCCGCTGATGGAAAGCGTTGCCCGGATATACGTTCCCGCTTCGCGCGGCATGTGAGATAACCAAAGCTCAAGATAGGTACATATTGCTTTCTGATCAGCGTCATAGGGGAGGCGGTTTTTGATCGGATCGGTAATTTCCGGATTGTAGGTGTCCTTAAGTTCTTCTTGGGAAAGATCAAGTAAAGAGAAGAACAACGCCTTTTCATCCTCTGTGTATCTTTCGGGATGCTCAATCAGAGATAAAGACGTCTGCTGAAAGGCAACTCCAAGCATCTCCTGCCTCCCGCCCGGAATAATATTGAAAGCCGGAAACAGCAGCTGCGGCATAATAACCCCGGTGATCAAAAAGGGTAGTAGTGCGGTTGGAATCGCCGTCAGTTTTTTTCTTCCCGGTATCGCAGACAACAGGCACAGATTTGATGCGGCAGCCAGCGCGGCCCCTTTTTTATTCATCAACGCGATCAGTATGGAAAACAGCAGCAGCATCAGCCATTGCCTTTTTGAGCCGCCTTTTACCTCAGGGGTTAAAACAAGCCATACAAAGACATGGTAATATACGATATAGAAGAGCGAGAACGGCAGGTCTTTCCCCATGGTAATAGCATAGCTTGCTATGATAGGTGATGCAAAGAATACTGTGCTGATTAGGGCAATTTCCTTCGGCACCTGAAGCTGATCCATATAGCATACAACGATCGCAAAAAGGACTGACAGCGTAGCGCACTGCAGCAGGTTATACAGAAACATCCCTCTGTTCGGGGCACCGGTCAGCAGACCGATTTGATAGAACAGGGTGAATATCAGCGTCGTAGTTACTGGATTTGAGTCGATCATCAGCGCCGAAACTGTCTGGCTGCTGTAAGTCGAAGGATAAGGCATCGGTGCTGTGCCGGTTACTAGGTCTTCAATCTGATACAGCGTGTCGCCGGTAGTTACACCGGGATAAAAAACAAAAAGATAGAGACAATAAACGGAAAAAAACAAAAGTGACAATTGCAGGACATTCTTTCTGGTAAAACGAAAGCAACGGTGCCAGGCAAATGCTTCTGTGTGCTCTCGGCAGCAAGAGAGGCCTTTATTCGCAATGGAAAAGAAACCGTAAAAAAGGAGAAAGTATACTGCAGCTTTTGCTAACAGGGCTGCAAAGCTATTGTTTCCTCCCTTAAAATAGAGATCACATGCTGCAGTAAAAACAGCAAGCAGTATCAGATATAGGAATTGATGAAAGTCTGTTTTGATCTTCATGCCATTACCGTTCCCTGAGTCGCATTTTCAAAGTCCTCGTCGCAGTTACAGGCCTTTTCAAGCCAGATGTTGGCATTTTATCATTGTGGAGCAAATCCTGCAAGAGTAAAGCATAAGAAACCCCTCTGCCGGTCGTGACAGAGGGGTTTGATAGAAGAAGATGGTTACAGCAGGCCGCCTATCTTCACAAATAAAGGTGCAAATACCAACGATACAACCGTCATCAGTTTGATCAAAATGTTCAGCGATGGACCCGAAGTATCCTTGAAGGGGTCTCCAACCGTATCGCCGACAACAGCGGCCTTGTGGGCGGCCGAGCCTTTGCCGCCGTGATGGCCTTCCTCAATGAATTTTTTTGCATTGTCCCAGGCACCGCCCGAGTTCGACATGAAGATCGCCAGCAGCACACCCGTGACCAGCGAGCCGGCCAACAGCCCGCCCAGCGCCTCCGGCCCCAGCAGAATGCCCACCAGAAGCGGGGCAATCACGGCCATCAGGCCGGGCACGATCATCTCGTGCAGGGCGGCTGTGGTCGAAATGCCCACGCAGGAGGTGTAGTCAGGCTTGCCGGTCCCCTCCAAAATACCCGGGATCTCACGGAACTGCCGTCTCACTTCCTCAATCATCTTGTAGGCAGCTTTCGAGACTGAATCCATCGTCATGGCCGAGAAGGCAAAGGGCAGCATACCGCCGATCAGAAGACCGATGACCACATTCGGGGTCAGAATGTTAATGCCCGCGGTCTCGAGATTTACCTCGTGCGCGTAAGAAACGAACAGGGCCAACGCTGTGAGGGCGGCCGAGCCGATGGCAAAGCCCTTGCCCATGGCAGCGGTGGTGTTGCCGACGGCGTCCAGTTTGTCTGTGATTTCGCGAACATGCGGGTCAAGGCCGCTCATCTCGGCGATACCGCCCGAGTTGTCTGCAATGGGACCGTAGGCATCGACAGCGACGGTAATCCCCGTGGTCGACAGCATGCCGACTGCGGCCAGTGCGATGCCGTACAGGTTGCCGGTAACCGTGTAGGAGACCCAGATGCCTACGCAGATCAGAACGATGGGGACCCAGGTGCTCATCATGCCGACGGCCACGCCGCTGATGATGGTGGTGGCAGAGCCGGTCTCGGACTGATCCGCGATCCGCTTGACCGATTTGTAGTCACCCGAGGTGTAAACCTCGGTCATGTACCCGATGACCAGACCGACGATGATGCCTGCGATGATCGGCAGGGAATAGAAGATCCCCCCGAAGAACGCGCCGCTCAGCGGAAGGGAGACTGCCGCCACAATGCCCGCCGAGACATAGGAACCCATCTTCAGTGCTGCGTGCGGGTTCGAGTTGTCCTTCCCGCGGACGAAGAAGGTGGCGATGATGGATGCCGCGATGCCGACCGCCGCGATCAGCAGGGGATAGAAGGCGCCGGCGCCGTCGAACCTGCCGGCAACCAGAATGCCGAGCGTCAGGGCCGAAATCAGTGCGCCGACATAGCTTTCGAACAGGTCGGCGCCCATGCCCGCGACGTCGCCGACATTGTCGCCGACGTTATCGGCGATGACGGCCGGGTTCCGGGGGTCGTCCTCAGGGA
>JAEEGL011389542.1_pt1 | contig 19673 bp, 14 predicted proteins | sample 9134231 | NCBI WGS metagenome assembly JAEEGL01 (sample SAMN16246548, study PRJNA631951) | gut metagenome | biome: gut microbiome; feature: rumen; material: fiber-attached | host: Bos | place: Iran: Karaj | collected 2018-10 | reverse complement strand
GGTACTAATAATACTGGACATTATAATGCTTTTTGTATAAATGACATTCAAAAAAAATGGTTTTTATTTCAAGATTCCATATGCTATTTTGTAGAAAATATTAAAGATGAAATAAAATATGATGAAGTTTATGCTCTTGTTTATAAAAATAGATCTTTTCAAAAAGTATAATTTATGCAGAAAAATGTAATAAAGAAATTATCTTAAAATATATATAATATTTAAAAGATATTATTTTTATATTCAATTACAATTATTATAATTTGTAGATTAGTTTAGTTTATAATAAAATAAAATTTTTAATAAAAGAAAAAGTAATAAGAATTAAAAATATTGATTCAATTCAATTATATGAAAAAAATAAAGATAATAAATAAAAGGATGGTAAAGTTAAAACTTTAACATTTTTTATCAATATTTAAATTATACAAGAACATTTTGATATCCATATAATACAAAGGATAATACATTTCCAGATTCTTCTACTCCTTTTGATCTTTTTTTTAATGGAAATTTATGTCATAATGAGAACAATTTAAATTTAGAAAGACAATTATATTAATTGTAATTATATTAATCTTTTTGTTTTAAATATTAAAATAAAATGATTTCAAAACTGCTATTATTACTATAAAAATAAATTTATTAAAAATTTTTAAATAATATCCTAAACATTTAATTTAGGAATTATATTGAAAAAAGAATCAAAAACTTCATTAATAATTATAATATTATGTTTATAATGTTAAAACAATAATCAACTAAATATAATTCTATGTTAATTTCACATAAATTAAGATAATTTAGGCTAATCAATTGTATTTTTAAAATATATAATATAATTATTTTAATCTTAACTATTTATATAATTTATAAAAATGAATATTCCTTTAAAAAATAGAACATTTTTTTATAAAGATGAAGAATTAATATATGGAGAAGATTTATATATTGAATTTAAAAATTATAAATTTCCTTTTTCTAATCAAAATATTGAAGAAATGAAAAAACAAATATGTGGTTTTTTAAATTCAAAAGGAGGTAGAATATATATTGGAATAGATGATAAAAAAATAATTAAAGGAATTCAATTAGAATATAAAAAATTAGATGAAATAAGAAATAACATTTTAAATTATACTTTTGATTTTTTTCCTAAATGTAGAATAAATAAAATAAGAGTTTATTTTATTCCAATAAAAAATGAAAATAATATATATATTAAAAATTTATATATTATTAAAATTATTATACATCAAGGTGATACAAATCAATTATATTCAATAATTGAAAAAGGAGGATTTATTAGTTTTATGAGATTATCTGGACAATGTGCAAATTTAACTGCTCAAGAAATTAGAGATGAAATAATTAATAGAAATAAATTTCCAGATAAATTAATAAATGAAAATGAATTTCAAGATCCTCAACCAGAAAATCCTGAATTAATAATAAATAATAATATTAATCAATTAAATTCAATGATTAATAATATAAATTTATCTAATCAAAATTATAAGAATTATAATAATAGAGGAAAAACTATTAATAAAAAAAATAGAAGAAATTTTAATAAAAATATTCATAATAATAATAATTATGATAATGATGAAGATGATGATGAAAATGAAGAAGAAGATGATAATGAAGATGATGAATTTGATGATGAAGAAGAAGAAGAAGAAGAAAATAAAAATAATTATAGTAATAATAGAGGATCAAAAAAATTTAGAGGAAGAGGTAGAATAAAAAATAATAAAAATAATCGTATTAGAAATAAGTATTATGTTGTTAAAATAACTACTTTTGGACCTAATCCTAATATATCAGTTCTAAAATTATTTTTTGATAAACTTCCAAATTGTAAAAAAAAATACTTAAATAAAAATGGAAAAATACATGGTTTTTTAAATTTTAGTAATTATGATGATGCTATTAAAATTGTAAAAGAATATAGTGAACATACTCCTTCTATTGATGGATGTGGGGTAAAATTATCTTTACAAAGTGTTCCATCAAATTATTAAATATATAATCTTTATGATTATCAAATTTATCAATTCAATGTTTAAATTTAAAAATAATTTAATATGTAATCTTAAAATAAAATATTCAATTAGTTATTTTATAAAGGAAAAATAAAAAATAATATTATATTTTTAAAATAAAAAAGTATTTGTTTTTTTTCAAATGAGATTCCTTTACTTTTTTAATTATATATCAATCGAATAAAACTAATTTTTATTATCATAATGTATTATTTAAATAATTGAATTTAAAAAAATTATCTTAATATAACACAGAGAATAGGAATATATATATCATAATTAAGAATAGAATATTTAAATTGATGATATAAATATATATTTTTAAATTATAATAAAAAATTCTATATATTTTAGATATATTGTAAAATTAAATTTAATAAATTTAAAAGATTTTTCACTTTTGATAAAATTATAATAAATTCAATTTTTTTGATATAAATTTAATAAATTATTGGTATAATTAATTTCAATTTCATTAAATAATTTTTTTATTTTTATTTTTTCTTTTAATGATAGTCTTATATTCATATTTAATAATTTTAATTCTGAAAATAGTTTTAATTCGTATAAATTATCTAATAATAAAAATAATTCTTTTTTATTAATATTACAATTAATAATAATCAATTTTCTCAAAAAAATAAAATATTTTATACAATTTATAAAATTAGGAATTATTTCTTCATTATATATTTCAAAATATATTTCTTGTAAAATTAAATTATTTTTGAAAACATTATTGAATAAATTAATTGGATATACATAGTTTATTTTTTCATCTTCACTTTCATCATCATCAAATAAATGGTATTTTGATATTTTAATTTTTTCCACATAATCCAAATCAATATTAAAATCACTTTCTATTAAATTACATTTTTTAATAATATCATTTAAATAACATTTTTCTTTTTGAGAATTAATAATTAGATTTAATGAATGTTCACTAGTCCAATAGAAATTAGCATAAATATAAAATTTAAAAGAAATTAGATTATTAAAAAACTTTTCATTAATAAAAATATCTTTCATATAATAAAAATCATTCAAATATAAAATTTGATAATCATAATTATTATTATTACATACATCACATATTTCAAAAATTGTTTTTAACCCAAAATTTTTTTCTAAAAAATGAAAATTACTAAATTCATTTATTTCTTCAATAATCTCTATTTTTTGTAAGTTTTCAAATATAAATTCAATATTTAACAACTCAGCACTATTATTAGAATAAACTTTATTAATTTTTAAATAATCTAAATTGGTTAAATAAATTTTATTTTCTTTTTCTTTTTTTTTTGAAAAACAAAAATTGATGTTATCAATAGTAGATAATTGTAGTATTTTTAAATTCAATAATAAAGAAATTGGAATTAAAATGTTAGAAAAAGAATTAAGATTTAATTCAATCAAATTTTTTAATTTATTATCTAAAATATAAAAATTAATATCTTTATTTTCTCCATTTATTTCTAATATTGTAATATTGTTAAAATTTAACTTAATATTACTTAAATTATTATATTGATTTAAATTCAATATTAAATTTTTATTTTCTTTTAAATTTTTATATTCTTTTAAATAATTTTTATTATTATTAATTGGTTGTTCTTTTGATAATTCATAACATATTCTAGTTAAATTTTCTAAATCATTATCCTTATCAAAATTATGAAAAGTAGATTTAATATAATTCAATAATTTAATTTTATCAAAATATTTTAATTCTGTAATTATATTCTGATAAATAAATGTTTTTTGATAATTATATAAAGATATATTCATCATTTTTTGCAATTTTTTATTATAAGTTATCAATAATAAAATTTGTTCTTTTGATAAAAAAGTAAATAATTCTTTAATTAATTCAGATTTTATTTTTAAAATAAGAACTAATGAATTCTTAATCATTTGTATTTATTTTTTTTAAATTTATTTTAATAATTATGAATAAAGTTTTATTTATATGATTTCAAAAAATTAGTAAAGATTAATTATATCAAAATATTTATAAAATTTATAAAACACTATAAATCTATCATAAATTAGTTAAAATTAGGACAAATATAATTAATTATTTTTTTTTCTTAAATTAACAGTAATAAAATAAAAAAAACTGTATTAAATTAACATATTTTAATAAAAACTATTTTCAAAATTTTTAAAAATTAAAAAAATAAAAAAAATGTTTTTTGATAAATAATAAAAAATCTTAATAGAAAAAAAAAAATTAAATAACAGATATAAAAATTTCAAAATATAACAATAATATTATTTATTTCCAATATCTTGAAGCTGAAGCAATTTTTCTACGGAAATTAGTTATTTTAACTTTTTGTCCAGGATTAGGAGATTCTATATATTTTTTATTTCCAATAAAAATGGCAGTATGATGAATTTCACCTTTACCATCTTTTCCTGCAAAAAATAATAAATCACCAGGTTTGATACTATTTATACTAATTTTATTTTTTTTTGCTTGATCTCTTGAAATTCTTGGAATATTATATTTATGACAATAATAAGCAAGTCCTGATGAATCAAATCCAGTTTTTGGATTATGACCTGCCCATTTATAAGGTTTTCCTATTTGTTGATGGGCACAATTAACTACTTCTTTTGCTTTTACACTCATTGAGAGTATTATGAGACTTAAGGATAAAATTAGTTTTAATAAACTCATTTTTTTTATTTTTAATTGTTTTTTTTTTTTTTTATATATTATTAATGTTTAATATAATAAAAAGATTTTTTTTTTTTATTTTTTGTAAAATGATTATGAATAAAAATCAGTTTTTTATCATTAAATAAAATTTAAAATATAAGTTATTTAATATATGTTTATTTGAATATTTTTTATTTAAATTTCAATATTTTTTCATAATTATGTTTTGTCAAATATAGTATTCCAACTAATAATAGGAAAAAAATTCAAATTCTAATTCTTTATCATCATTAATCTTAATAATTTAATTGTTAATTGATATTATTTATCAATTTAAAAATTTTAAATTTTCAAATGAATTTTTATTTTAAATGTCATGTTGTAAAATTCTTTTTCATCAATTTTTTTATTTAAAATGGTGTAAATAAAAATTAAATTAAAAAAAAATATTTTATTTTATATTTATTAATTTCAAATAAAATTTTATTCATAAATATTTGTAAAAATTATTTATTAAAATTATTGTTAATTAATTAATAAAAAATATTTATAGCTACAAAAAAATCTTTATTATTATTAAATATATTTCAATTTATAAATATTTTTTAGAAAAAGAAAAGTCCATGATATTTATTAAATAATATTTTGTTAATGTGAAATATATTATTTAAATATTTAATTCAGCTAATCATCAAATTATTTCTTATAATAATTATATATAGAATTTTAAAAATTTCAAATATGAAAAATAATATTATCATTTTATTTAAATAACTATTTAAATTCAATTATTATGAAAATAAAAATATAAAATGATAAATGCTGATATAATTAAAATATTATTATAAAAAAATGTAATATATATAAATTCAATTTTCTAAATTTATATTAAAATCAAATGAATAGTAATAAAATAAATGAAAAATTTATGAAAAAAGATTTTGAAAAATATGCAGATTCAAAAACTCATAAAATAGATATTAATGGAATGGAAAAAATGGGAACAACTTTGGAAATTGATATATATACTGACATATTTATCACATATTTTTTCTTTAAATGTAATTGTCAATCAATTGAAGAAGTTTCAGAGTCTGAATTCATAAAAGGATTAAGGAATTTTGATTCTAATTCTTTAAATGATGTTAAATCTAAAATTCCTAAAATTAGAAAAAGTTTACATGATTTCAATTCAAAAAATTTTAAAGATTTTTATTATTTTTTATTTATTTTTAATTCTTCAAAACTCTTATCTATAGATATAGTTGAAGTTTACTTTAAAGATTTATTTTATGAAGATTATCCTATTTCTGGAGATTTTATTAAATTTTTAAAAGAAACTAAAAATAAAGGATTAAATAAAGATCAATGGGAATGCTTTTTAGATTTTTTATTAAATGAAGGTTCAAGATTCCCAGAAGATTATGATTGTGATTCTTATTATCCTTTATTAATAAATAAATTTTATGAATGGTATTGTGATTTAAAAAAAATACCAAGACAAAAAAATGATGATGAATATGAATAAAAAATATTACTTTATAAATTCTATTAAATAATAAATATTTAAAATTTAATTATAAATAATAATATATATGATAACTTTTTTTTAAATATATTTTTGAATGGAAAATATTTAGAAATCCCATATAATTTCTTTAATAGTTAATTTTTAATTAAATAATTTAATATTAATAAAAAATAATTAAATTTTATCTTTAAAAGTTTTTTATATGAAGAATGTCTATCATTTTTTTATTCATTTTAAATTTAATAATAATTATTTATTAAGTAAAAAAAAATAAAAATAACAAGTTATATTATAATTATAAAAAAATAAAAAAAAATATTCTATACATCATAAAATATATTCAACAATAATTAAAAAAGCAAATTAAAAAAATAAAATACTGTTGTCATATTAATTTTTCTAATATATTTTTTCATATATAAAAAAAAAAAATTTATTTAAATATAAAATTTAATAAAAAAAAATGAACATCTTAGTAGCAGGTGGAGCAGGTTACATCGGTAGTCACACAATGGTAGAACTTCTAAATGCAGGTCACACAGTAATATGTGTAGATAACTTATACAATTCCTCAAAAAAAGCAATAGAAAGAGTAGAAGAAATAACAAAAAAGAAAATAAAATTTTACGAAATGGATCTTTTAGACATAAAAGGTCTATCTAAAATATTTGAAGAAAACAAAATAGATGGAGTAATAATGTTTGCAGGTTACAAAGCAGTAGGAGAATCAGGTACAAAACCATTAGAATACTATTACAACAATTTAGTATCATTAATGAACATGACAGAAGTAATGAGAAAGCACAATTGTAAAAAAATAATATTTAGTTCATCAGCAACAGTATATGGAATGAAAGCAAAGAGTCCAATAACAGAAGATTCATATGTAGGTGACTTAAAATCAGTAACAAATCCATATGGTAGAACAAAATTAATGATAGAACAAATATTAACTGATGTAGGTCATGCTGATAAAGATTTTAAAGTAGTTTTACTACGTTACTTTAATCCAGTTGGTGCTCATGATAGTGGTTTAATAGGAGAAGATCCAAAAGGAATTCCTAATAATTTAATGCCTTACATTGCACAAATTTCAGTTGGTAAAAGAGATAAATTACATGTTTTTGGTAATGATTATAAAACGAAAGATGGTACTGGTATTAGAGATTATATTCATGTTGTTGATTTAAGTGTTGGTCATGTTGCTGCTTTGAAAATATTTGAAAATGATTGTAAAATTGAAGGAACTGGGGATCATAAAAATGTTTATATTTATAATTTAGGTACTGGGAATGGTTATAGTGTTTTAGATGTTCTTCATGCTTATGAAAAAGCTTGTGGTAAAACTTTACCTTATCAAATTGAAGGAAGGAGAGAAGGGGATGTTGATGAGTTGTATTGTCATCCTCAAAAAATTTTCGATGAACTTGGATGGAAAGCTAATAGAGATTTAGATGATATGTGTAAAACTAGTTATCTTTTCCAAAGTAAAAATCCTGATGGTTATGGTGATAATGGTGTTGTTAAAATGGTTTTTGAAAATTAAATGAGTTTTTTTTTTTTTTTGATTTTTTTGAAATAAGGTTTTTATTTATTGAAGAATTTTTTAAGTTATTATTTTTTTGGGGTTTATTAAATTTTAAATAAATATTTTTTTCATAAATCTAGATACAAAAAAAGATTAATTAGAATTAATAAAAATATAATATAAAAAAAAAATGAAAAAGCTTTTAATTCTTTTATCAATATTAATTTTTATTATATGTGATAAAAAATTCAATGAAAAATTAGATAATAAAAGAAGAAAAATAAGCAAAGATTGGAGAAAAAGTCCCATATGTATGAAGTATTGTGGACCAGGATATTATTTAACAAAAAATTGTGGTTGTAGTAAAATATGTGAAAATGGTTATGATTCTAAAGGGAAATGTAAAAAAAACTCATGTCCCAAAGGAACTTATTATTCCTTATTTCATAAAAGATGTTGTTCACTAAAAGGAAGAAGATGTTCCAAATATACAATACCAATAAGGCCAGAAAGAAAACCAAAAAAAATTGATAATTAGATTTTTTTTAATTTCTTTTTAAAAATTTAGATAGTGTTAAAAATAAATTTTATTTTTTAGATATTATGAATGGAATTAAAAATTATTTTTAATTTTTTAGATTTATTTATACCAATTTTTAATTATTTATTTTTGGAAGAATTGTTGAATTATTTTTTTTATTTTGGCATTTCTCAGACAAATTGAACATTTACTATCAAATGAACTTATTTCTTCTGTTTTTTTCTTTTTATTATTTCTTTCTTTATTTTTATTTTTATTATCTTTATTTTTATTTTCTTCTTCTTCTTCATCTTCTTCTTCAACTTCATCTTCATTATCTTCTTCTTCTTCATCTTCATTATTTTTAACTTCTTTTTTTTTTATAATATTTTGTTTCTTTTCATTTTTTTGTGCTTCTTCTTTACTATTATATGTTTGATTTAATTTAGATACAAAACTATTATTATTTGTAAAACTTTTAGATGATAATATATTATTATTACTTTTGTTAATATTATTTTTATTTAAACTAAAAGCAGGTTTCCAATTATCATCATATATTCCTTTAATTATTTTACTTTTTAATTTTTGATATTTTAATATTTTATAATCTAAATATGATTTTAATAAATCTTTATAATTATCTTTAAATTATAAAAATTTTTTTTTTTAAATTAAAATATAATTTTGTGATTATTTTTTTAAAAATAAAAATTATAAAAATAAGTTAGTATTTTTTATAGAGTAATTATTTTATGATAATGATTTTTTATCAATTAAAATATTTAGTAATAAATCAAAAAAAATAAATTTTTATTTTAAAATAAAAAGATTTAGAATATCAATAAATATTATTGAAATATTATTTATTATTCTTCAATTTTAAAATAATATAGAATAATAAAATATTGAATTATAATTTTTTTAACTTTTAATTAAAGTTATTACAGAATCAAATTAAAAAAATAAATTTTTATTTATTCAAATTTATAAATGAAAATATACATTAATAATTGAAAAAAATATCTTTTTTATTAATAAATATTAATTTATATGAGGTCTATTTTGTCCTTGATTATTAAATCTCACAATTCTCATAGAAATATTTGGTAACCAGCTAAATAAAGAATTATTTATTCTAAATCCAAGAGAAAAAACTCTTCTTTGATTACCTTGTTCTCTATTATTATTTAAATTAACATTATTATTATTATCATCTTGTAATTTAATTTCTTTTCTACAAATTGGACAAGTATTTCTTCCATTTTCAAACCATTTACTTAAACAAATTAAATGAAAATAATGATTACAATTTAAAACTCTTGCTTCTTTTAATTTTTCAGTACAAATAATACAAATTTCTTCATTTGTTATTTTTTTTGGAAGAGATTTATCTAAATGTCTATAATATTCTTTTAAATTATTATATTTTTTATAATATAAAACACCATGATAACCTTGAGTTAATATTATTGAAAATGATATTATTGTAAAATAAAAAGGTTTACTTTCAGAATAAATAAATATTACTACTATTTGATAATATACAAATGCCATTGTTATTAATTCTAAAAATGTCTTTTTTTTTAAATTTGTTATTAAATATTTTTCTTTTGTTGTTATTTCAAATTGTAAAAAATGAAATGATTGAACTCTTGTTATATATAATTCTAATAATTTTAATATAATAAAAATTGATTTTCCTAAAATAATCGTTTTATAAAATTGATTAAATCCTCCTATTAAAATATATACACAAATTGAAAATAATATTGTAATTAGTAAAAATAAAATACTTAAAAGTTTTATTTTTGGTATAATTTTTTTTGAGGAAGGTGAAGAAAAATTTGTTATAGATTCTATTTCAATATCAAAATGTTGATAAAATTGAATTAAATAAAAACAAATAAAATAATATTGCATACTTATCATCATCCAAAAACTATTATCAATTGAATTTTTTAAAAATTTACTATCATAATAATATATTATAATTACAAAACCTAAAGGATTTTTATATAAATCCTCTACAATAGATGATCTTATTGTTCCATTTCCTTTTGAAAAGTCATATTTGAAAATAACTGAAAATATAAAAAAATAAAAATTCCATGAAATCAAAATTATTTCAATATTAATCATCCAAAAAAATAACCAAAAAATACTATCATCACTTTCAAATTTAGTAAATGAAAAAGACTCCTTATTATATGGAGAAAAACAATAATAAATTATAAAATTTATTAGAATACATATAACAAATGTAATTATAAAACAATTTTTTGTAAATATCATTTTATTTATTATATTTGAAAAAGACATTTTATATGGTTGATTTATTATAATTTGAGGATTATTTTGCCGAATAATATTATTGAAAATTAAAGGATTTTGTTCCATTTTTAATTAATAGAAAATAATCTATTTCAAAAAATTTAAAAAAATAAATATTATATTTTATATAAATTGTTTAAATAACTATATTTATAATAAAATAAAAAAATTACTATATATCATAATATTTAAATTTAAATTTGATAATATTTCAAACATTTCCTATTGATTAATAGCAAAATAATTTATATCAATTTATTCATAGATAATAATTTTAGGTTTAACTAATACCAAATATATATATATATTATTCGTAAAGATATGATTTGAAATATTATTTAAAATTTAAATACTCATTCATTATTTAAAAAAAAATTCATTCATTTATTCTCTCTTTTTTTCCTTTTATTTTTATTTTTGAATTAGCCTCAGAATTAAGAAAAATATCCATTTCTGATTCTAAATCAAAATCTTGTTTTTTAATCGGGAAAGTAGAGAAAATATTATTTTCTATATTATTCAAATTATTATTATTGAAATTATTTTGAATATTTATTTTTTCTTCTTCTATATTATATTCTATAATTTTACTTTTAATGGTATATATTTCATATAATAATAATTGTTTTTCTAATTCCATTCTATTAATTTTTTCTCTTAGACTATTTTGGTTGTTTATTCCAAAAATATTAGAAGATGATTGTTTAGATGAATTTATTTTCATATAAATTGGTTTATCATTAATAAAATTTGGAAAGTTCATTTTTTCTATTGGAGTTATAAAACAATTTTTATTTTGATTAATCATTTTTTCATCTTCTTTTATTCTCTCTTTTAATTCTTTTTTAACTCTTTGATATAAAATTTTGAATTGAGAATTTTTATTTTTTTGACGACTTTTTTGGGTAAAATAAATATATATTAAATTAAGTATATTTTTTAATTCTTCAATAGAAAGTTTTTTAAGCTCAGATAAATTATATCCAATATCAGTGCCATTTATAATTTTTGGAGATTTACTTATTTTAAATGATTTTTTTGTATAAAATATTTTCATATTTTTTTTACCCATTTTAAAGAATTATTTTATATAATTTTTTATTAAAAAAGAAAAATAATTTTCTTTAAATAAAAATATAAATATTAAATTATTTAATAATTTAATTATTTTATTTTCTAATAATATAAACTATAATAAAATTTTTTACTTGATTAAAATAATAATTAAATATTATTATTAATAATTATTTAGTTCAACTAAAATTGTTCAAATATTTAAAATATTTAAATGAATTATCAGCAAGAAAAAAATTTACCAGATAATATTCCAAAAATAAAAGTAATAGTAAGAAAACGTCCTTTAAACAAAAAAGAATTAGATAAAGGTCACAAAGATATAATAGAAATTGAAAATCCATGTACATTAATAGTAAAAGAGATAAAAACATCATTAGATTTAACAAAATATATTGATTCTCATAAATTTATATTTGATTCAGTTTACGATGAAAATTCAACAAATGAAACAATATATTTAGAAACTGTTAGACCATTAATAGAAAGTGTTTTTTATAATAATACAAAAATAACTTGTTTTGCTTTTGGTCAAACTGGTTCAGGTAAAACTTTTACAATGATGGGAAGTAATATTAAAAAAATAAATAATGATAATCTTTATATTCCTGGATTTTATGTTTTAGCTTCTTATGATATTTTTTCATTTTTAAAAGAAAAAGAATTCTCAAATTTAACAATTTATATTTCATTTTATGAAATTTATTGTAGTAAATTATATGATTTATTAAATAATAGAAATTTACTTCAAATAAGAGAAGATGCAAAACAAAATATAAATATAATAGGATTAACTGAAAAAGAAGTAAATGATTTTGATTCTTTAATTAATTTAATTCAATATGGTTTAAAAATAAGAACAATAGGAATAACTGGATTAAATAATAATTCAAGTCGTTCTCATGGAATAATTGAAATAAAAATAATGAATAAAATAAAAAATAAAGTTCATGGAAAAATATCTTTTATTGATTTAGCTGGAAGTGAAAGAGAACAAGATAAAATAAATATAAATAAAAAAACTAGAATTGATGGTGCTGAAATTAATAAAAGTTTACTTACTTTAAAAGAATGTATTAGAGCAATGGAAAATAATCAAAAATATTTTCCTTTTAGAGGAAGTAAATTAACATTAGTTTTAAGAGATTCTTTTATTGGAAATTGTAAAACTTTAATGATTGCAAATATTAGTCCTTCTTCTTTTAATGCTGATCATACTTTAAATACTTTGAGATATGCTTATAGAGTCAAGGAATTAAAAAAAGAAAATAAAAATAAAAATTATACTAAAGCAAAAAGTGATAAAAAAAGTGCATGTTTTAATAAAGATTTTATTGGAGGATTATTAGATAAATATAATAATAAAAATAATGTTAGTGAAAATAATGAGAATTTAAAAGAAGAAGTTTTTTATGAAAATACTTTAGAGAAAAAAATTGAAAATCAGGGTATTTTTAATTTGAAAGAAAATGATAATCAAATTTTTCAAAATATAGAATCTGAAAATATTCAATGTAAAACTATGAAAAAAAATACTTTAAATAAGGAAAATTTTATAGATTTGGAGAAAAAACATAGTAAAATTGTAGATGAAATAAATAAAATTAAGAGTATTTGTGTTGATGAATTAATGTGTGATATTTATGAAATGGGAAATTCTTTAAATGAAGAAGCTAAAATAATTCAAAAATATAAAGATAGAGATATTAATATTAAAGAATATATTAAATTAATGAAAAAAAATCTTCAAAGTAAAATAATTAAAATGAATTATATGTTAATAAATTTTGATAAATTTAATGCTAAAATAAATGAGGAAGAAGAATTAAATTCAAATTTATCAAAATGTAATACAATTAATCTTTTTAATTAATTATTAAAAAATCTAAAAATTTAAACATTAATTAAATAAAAAAAATTAAAACAATCAAACTAATTATTATTATTTTTTATTACCATCAAAATATTTTTTAGCAACATAAAGCGCACCTTTTTGTTGTAAACTAGAACATCTAAAAAAACCATATGTATTAGTAAAAGCAAGAATACATAAAACAAGACAAATAAAACTCCAATCAAAATTAATTCTAATTAATTCCCAAATAAATAAAATAATCCAAATTATATTATATAAATATAAAGAAGTCCAAAATGTTACTCTATCAGCATTTGTTTCTTTAATTTCATTTTTACCTTCAAATCTCCAAATTTCTTGATTACTTTCAATTTTTAATAAATTATACCATCTTAATCCAACTAAAATTCTTCCTGAAATATTTTTAGTCATCCAAAAATCTGCAGAACCTAATAAAATAATAATTATCATTATTAATGCTTCATTAGATATAAATATTGATAATATAAAAAAACAAATTATTGATGATAGTTTTAAAATAACTGTTATTAATGCAACTATTGGATTTGATGATTTTTTATAGAAATTCATTATTGTTACTTCTTCATTTGGACCTAATTTTTTTGGTTGATTATTTAATATAATATCATTATTTTGGTTTCCATATCTTTGAGGATTTTGATTATTTATATCTATATTATTTTGCTCAAAACTATCTTCATTCATTTTTATATTTTTTAAATTATTCAAAAAATAAATAATTTTTTTAAATTTACTTACAAAATAAACCTTGATTAATTAAAAATTGTATTATGGGTTTTATATTCAAAATAGAATTTTATATATTAATTTTTGATGTAATTAATAATCATTAAACTTTATAAAGTATAAAAATCTTGTTAAAAATATTAAAAATAAAGTTCTAAAGAATCCTAATGTTTTTTCAAAGTTTATATTTTTGAAAAATAAAATTAATAAAGTTCCTTTACATGAATCAAATATTTAAATTTTCAAAAATATATTGTGTAAAGGTTAATTTACAATAATTAGTAATTTAGTTAGAACAAAAAGAATTAGTTAATATATAATAAATAAAATTTGACAATTTTTTAACAAGGATAATTAATTTTTTATAGTTATAATTAATATTAATTAATTTAGTTAATGTTTTTAAATAAAAAAATATATTTTGAATATATATAAATGTTTTTTTTTATATTTAATTGATTTAATTTAGGAATAAGTTTTGTTATTACATTAAATATAAATAATATTTATTATTATAAAAATTAAATGATTTTTAATTAAATGTTTTAACAGTAAACCATTTTTTTATTTATTTTAAGAAAAAATGGTTTTAGAATTGAAAAAAAATTTTATAATTCAAATTTCACAATTACTTATAAATAAAAGAATTATTAACACTTTTAAATCATTATATATCCTAATAAAAATTATTAATTCAAGAAAGAATTTATCAAGCCAAATAAAAAAAATTTCATTAGGAAAAAAAACTAGAAAAATAATTAAACCATATAGATTAGTTCAATCAATGTTAAAAAAAAGAATTGATGCTTCAAACATAATAAAAGATGCATTTAAATTAATGTTATTTAGAAAAAACGTAAAAAATTTATTGAATAAATTGGAAGAAAATTATATTATATATTCTTCAATTGATAGTAAATTACTAATTTTTATTGTTAGATATGAAAATGGATTAGAAGAAAATTTATTTTTTGAATATAATGATATATTAAAATGTCAAATTTTATTAATATCTAAATTGGAAAATAATCTTAGTAATAAAAGATTAAAAGGATTTTTTATGACAGATTCAGAAACTCATGTATTAGATAATAATTATCCTATTGAAGATGATATGAATATAATTGATATTCCAAATATTTTAAATTTATATAGACTTCTTGATTATGATAAAAGAGATATTGGAAAAAGATTTTTATTAAAAAATAAAAGAATATATAATCCTTTCAAAAGAAGGAATAAAAGTCATTTAATAATGAAAAATGATCAATTTTTAAATCATGGAACAAATAATGGATATTCTTCTTCTACTAGTTTAAATATTTTCAAATCAATTTTAAGACCAACTAAAAGTTTCCTTAATTTTAAAGAAAGGAAAAAAAGTATAATATCATTTGGATCTATAGAAATAATGGCAGCGTAAGTTTTTATTATTATAAATATATGAAATGGTTTTTTTTAAAAACCAAATGTAAATAAATATATATATTTTTGGTAAACATAAATCAATAGAATTTGTTGTCAGTTTGTTTAAGGTTAGTTTAAAAATGGTTTAAAAATTTATTTGTAATTATAAATTTTAAAGTATAAATAAAATATTATAATTTTTTTTTTGACAAAAAAATAATAAATTAAATGGGACAATTTAATATGAATAATTCATTAATATCATCTATAAAAAATGAAAAAAGTAACAAACAAAAATTATAGTATTTAATAGTATCAACGTCCCAATTTGATTTTCAATATATAATTGGAAAAGGAGGTTTTAGTAATGTATGGAAAGTTATTCATAAAAAATCAAAAATACCTTTTGCATTAAAACAAATTTCTAAATTAAAACTTTTATCATATAATTCAGTTTCAAATATATTTTCTGAAAGAGATATTTTATCAAAATTAAATAATAAATTCATAATAAATTTAATAGCATCATTTCAAGATTTAAATAATTTATATTTATTATTAGAATTAGTAAAAGGAGGAGATTTAAGATTTCATTTAGATCATTTTAAATATACAATAACAGAATATCAAATTAAATTTTTATTAACAAATTTAATTTTTTCATTAGATTATATTCATTCAAATGGAATAATTCACAGAGATATTAAACCAGAAAATATTATATTTGATAATAATGGTTATGCAAAATTAACTGATTTTGGAATTGCTAAAATAAATTCAGATAATATTTATGAAATAAGTGGCACTGCAGAATATATGTCACCTGAATGTTTATTTGGTAAAAAACAAAATTTTTATTCTGATTTTTATTCTTTAGGTGTAATATGTTATGAAATAATATTTAGAAGAAAACCTTATAATGGGAAAAATAAAAAAGAATTAAAACAACAAATTTTAACTAAAAAAATTCATTTATATGAAAATAGTAAATATAGTGATAAATTATGTAATTTTATTAATAAATTATTAGAAAGAAGTTCTTATAAAAGATTAGGATTTAAAAATGGATTTAAAGAATTAGAAGAACATTTATTATTTAATGATATGAATTGGAAAAATATTTATGAACAAAAAGAAATTTCTCCTTGGAAAGAAATTATTGATTATAGTAGAGAAAATTTTTATTTGGATGATGAAATTTATGATAGAGAATTTTGTCAAAAAGAAGATTTAATTGGATTTAATACTCAATTAAGATATCAACAAGTTGAACAAAATTTAGAATTTGCAAATAATAATTTCTTTAAGAATTTTACTTATATTGCTTTTTTTAATAATATAAATAAAATTATTTTAAAAGAAAACAATGAAAATATAATGAAAAAAACAGACTTAAATAAAATTAGATATTTACTTCATAATGATAAAAAATTACCTAATTTACCTTTTATAAATGATAATGAAAATGAAATTAATGATAATTATAAAGATTTATTAAAATCATATTTAGATTATAAAATATTAAAATATCAAAAATTAAAAAGTAAAATAATTAAAGGAATATATGATGATAATTGGAAACCTGCTTTTAGTTTAAATAAAAATAATATAAACAAAAGTAATAATAATATATTATCTTCTAAAAGTTTTACAAATAATAATAGCTTTGTATCTAAATTAAATAAAACATATAATAGTAAAGAAGAAGAACAAAAAAATGAAAAGAAACAAAATATTATAAAAAAAAAAGAAGTTAAAAATAATGATGAAGAAGAAGAAGAAGATAATGAAAATGAAGAAGAAGAAGAAGAAGAAAATAATGAAGATGAAGAAGAAGAAGAAAAAGAAGATGAAGTTGAAGAAGAAGATGAAGAAGAAAAAGAAAATAAAGATAATAAAAATAAAAATAAAGAAAGAAATAATAAAAAGAAAAAAACAGAAGAAATAAGTTCATTTGATAGTAAATGTTCAATTTGTCTGAGAAATGCCAAAATAAAAAAAAATAATTCAACAATTCTTCCAAAAATAAATAATTAAAAATTGGTATAAATAAATCTAAAAAATTAAAAATAATTTTTTAATTCCATTCATAATATCTAAAAAATAAAATTTATTTTTAACACTATCTAAATTTTTAAAAAGAAAAAAAAAATCTAATCATCAATTCTTTTTGTTTTTTGTTTGTTTTTCTTATTGGTCCACATGTTCTCCCTTTTAATGGACAACATTTTGCATAATATCTGGAATAAAAATATCCTTTAGAACATCTAGTTCTATTAGTAAAATTGTGATTGCCATAGCTTTTTTTACAATTCCCTTTAGAATCATAACCAAATCTACATTTACAATAACATGAATCTCCTTCATATTGTCCACGTGGACATGAATTTGCGCAAAGTCGGTGTTTCCTAAAATAATTACTTCTTTTGTTTTCATTTTTTTTAGATGTCTTGTTTCTGAATTTTTCATCTAATTTTTCATTGTATTTTTTATCACATATTATAAAAATTAATGTTAATAAAAGAATTAAAAGCTTTTTCATTTTTTTTTTATATTATATTTAGATATTAATTTTTGGGTATTTAATCTTTTTTTGGATTGTGATTTATGAAAAATATTTTATTTTAAATTTAATTAATATTTTATCATTTTAAAAATATTGAATAATGTTAATTATTGTATTTTAGTTCTTTTATTTAAAGATAAAAATGAAAACAAAATACAATAATAACAAAAAAAAATAAAAAAGAGAAATGAATATTTCATAATAAATATCCAAAATATATTAAAAATTAATAATAAAAAAAATTATAACGATTTACCTTTCATATAATAAAAATTAATTTATAAAAAAAAATATCTTTTTTTATTTTTCATAATAAAATATTTACTTAATAATTTATATGAAATATATATATTTATTGTTCTTTTGTTTTAAAACAATAATTATCTATTCAAACCTGTTGATAAAAAAGAATATAAGGAATTGAATTTAATACTTCATTTTCTTTAACACACTTAACATTTATATCATCAAAACAATACCAATTATTATTTGAATTTTTTGCATAAGTTAAATAATGTCCTGAATTAATTGAATATCCTTCATGTATTAATGCAGCACATAATGTATAATTTGTATTAGAAACTTTATTAGTACAAAATTTTTGAAAATTATAATTTATTTTAAAATCAATATGTTTTTTTATTTTTCTTCTATTATTATCAAATCTTTTTAAATGGAATATTAAAATTTTTGGTAAATGAGAAAATATTATTTGTTTTTCAGAGTCACATTTTTTTTTACATTTCTCACAAAAATATTGATTATCTCCTATTAATTTTTCATTTTTACAATAATTTTCTATACATTCTATTAATGTAAAACTATTTAATATACTTAGACTTATATTAAAAAAAGTATCAATTGTATTTGAAATTTTTTTACATTCACCACATTGTACTCTTGAAATAATTTTCCCACTAAAAATTTTTGAAATTAAATTATTATTAATTGGATTATTATAAAAATTTTTATTTAATAAATTAATTCCATAACTAATACATGATTGTTCAAATGCTGATAAAAAAAATAATAAAAATTCATGTGCATCTTCTTGTTTTCCTTTAATAAAATATGGAAAAATTAAATTCATATTATTTATTAATTTAACAGGACAAATAAATTTTTCTTTTGAATTTTGAATTAATTGAATTAATTTTGAATATTCGCATAAAAAACAAAAATTATTATTATTATTTAAATGTTTATGACCATTAATAATAAAATAATTTTTTAAGGGGACACAATGTAAAAAACATTGTAATATACTATTAATAAAACAAGTATTACCTGAATTTTTAAATCCAATTATTTTATAAAAATCTGAATTATATTCCATCAAATCATTAATATATGAATCATTTATTAAAAGAG
>JAEEGL015243677.1_pt1 | contig 19674 bp, 22 predicted proteins | sample 9134231 | NCBI WGS metagenome assembly JAEEGL01 (sample SAMN16246548, study PRJNA631951) | gut metagenome | biome: gut microbiome; feature: rumen; material: fiber-attached | host: Bos | place: Iran: Karaj | collected 2018-10 | reverse complement strand
TGACGATTGGAATTTCCTGTGTTATTATTATCGGTAGAGAGAAAAGTTCAGATTAATTGAATTTTGCAGAGGTTCTCTGCGGCTCATTATCATCTTATTTGGAAGAAAAGCCATGCAAATTTTTGATACTCATGCCCATATCGGGCTTATCTTTGATGATCCAATCGAAAGACTTCGTGTTGTACAAAAAGCTAAACTTGCCGGAGTTACACGAATTGTAAGTATATGTAATAGTCTCCACGATTTTGAACAGGTATATCCTCAGTTAAAAGCTGTTTCCGGAGTGTATCATGCTGTAGGTGTTGCTCCTTCTGAAGTTACAACGCCAGGGAAAGACTGGATTCAGACAATCGAGAACGGGCTTAAATTGCCGAATGTTGTTGCCGTGGGTGAGACAGGTCTGGATTATTTCAGAAAATTCGGGGATAAACGGTCTCAGATTGAATTATTTATTACTCAGCTGGAAATAGCACAGAAATATAATAAGCCAATTATCATTCACAATCGTGATGCAGGAAAAGATGTGCTCGATATTTTATCTGAGCGGATACCGTCTGCAGGGGCAGTTTTTCACTGCTATTCAGAAGATGCCGAATATGCAAAACAGGCTCTGGATATGGATCTGCCGGTTTATTTTTCTTTTGCCGGAAATTTAACTTACAGAAATGCCCGTAATCTGCATGAAACGGTGCTGAACATTCCGATTGACCGGATATTGATAGAATCGGAAAGTCCGTTTATGGTACCTGCTGAATTCCGGGGTAAACGAAATATGCCGGCATACACCGTTTCTACGGCGAAATTTTTGGCAGAACTTCTGGAAATGGATGAAGAAGATTTAAGCCGTCAGCTTTGGACAAACAGCTGCAAATTCTTTAATTTGCCGGAGTAAACTATCAGTACCGCTTGTTTTTATCATCCAGTTAAAATTGGTTCGCTTGAGCTGTCTGGAAACATTTTTCTGGCTCCTGTTGCCGGTTACTCTGATTTTGCTTTTCGTAGTGTTTGTTATGATGGCGGAGCGGATTTAGCTTATACAGAGATGGTTTCAACCGAAGCTTTGACGCGTTCTTCAGAAAAAACAGCATCTTTGATGAAGCGTTCTCCGAATGAAAAAAATCTTGCAGTACAGATTTTTGGCGGAGTAGAAAAAACAATGGCAGAGGCGGCGCTGATTGTTTTGAAAACAGTAAATCCACAGCTGATAGACATAAACTGCGGTTGTCCTGTGCCAAAAATTGTGAAAACCGGAGCAGGCTCGAGTTTAACCCGGGATCCGGATCGTTTGTATAAAATTGTGAAGGCTGTAGCGGAAGCTGTTTATAATGCCGCCTCTGATGTGCCGGTTACCGTAAAAATCCGTTCCGGCTGGGATAGTGCACATCTTACATGGAAAGAAGCCGCAGAAGCTGCTGTAAAAGCAGGAGCAAAAGCAGTGACTTTACATGCAAGGACAAAGGTTCAGGGATACGAAGGTAAATCTGACTGGAATATTCTCAGAGAGCTTGCGGAGTTTCTGCAAAAAGACAATATACCTGTTTTTGGTTCAGGGGATGTTTTTTCACCGGAGGATGCACAACGAATGCTGGAAACGACAGGTTGTTCCGGAGTGATGTTTGCCCGCGGGGCAATGGGAAATCCGTTTATTTTTGGGCAGACACGGCAGTTGCTTGAAACTGGAAAATACAGTCAGATTCCGCTGGCGGTTCGCCTGGAAACCGGCATGAAAGAACTGCGGATGCTTTCTGAAGCAGCAGGGGAAATAAATGCATGCCGGGAAATGCGGAAAAGATTCTGTGCATACACAAAAGGCTTTGCAGGAGTAAGTATGCTCAGAAAAATGGTGGTGTCTGCTGAATCAATAAAGGATTACGGGCAGATAGTGGCTTTAGCAAACAAAACAGAACAAAACGGAGCCGGATGTCTGCGTTAAGGATAACCGCCTGTTCCGGTTGAAAAAACAGGATAATCAAATTATTATAGAATTATGTCATTTTTATCGATAGTAACAGATTTTTTCGATTCAATTTTTCATGCATCGAGTCCAGAAGTAAAAAACCGCCAGGCAGTCAGAAGAATTGAAAACGAACTGAAAATGAATCAGCCCCCAGTCTACAAAAATGGTTTAATTTTACCGGTAGTTGGTGAAGCTTTTTATAATCTGTATAAAAATACAAAAATAATCGATGATATTTTTTCTCAAACTCTTTTTACTGAAGATTTGCAAAGAAATGCAAAATATGCGGATTTACTTATTTCTACAGGTTTTACTCCTGATTTAAAAGAACAGCTGAGGCAATTGAATTATGATTTTCGTTATGAAGAAGCTCAGCCGACTGGTAAAAAAAATTACTGGATGGAAGAACAACGGCATAGACTGGAAGTAGTTCTGAAAGGACTTAATACAAATGAGTTTTATTTAATCGAAAAAGTGTTGAATTCACTGGAGCAGCTTTCGGATGTGTGCCGCTTTAATTATCTTACGGCAATCCATAAATTTGACAGGTCTTTTTCTCCGGATGCTGTTGAAGCAGCCCCTCATCTGGAAAATGTGCCGCTTTCTGCATTTGAAGATGTTTTTTCAGATTTGTATTATGTGAGTGCAAATTTGAATATAACATCATCAATGGCAAGGGCAATTGTTGTTCTTGAGGAGCAGAGACAGGGAGGTTCGCTTGAAAACGGCGCTTCAGACCGGATTGTAAATGCGCTTAAAAAAATAGCTTCGATGTTCCGCCATGTTTTAACCCCGGAAAATCTTTTAGGCTTTATGATTCTTATCAAAAATGATCCGGAAATAAAGCTCAGTACGGAAACCTATGATTCAAAACCGATTTCACAGTTTTCACAGCGTTTACAGCAGCAGTTTTCTGTGGATGAACAGCGCATAAAAACCGAACTGAAAGATAACATGATTGCAATGGAACAAAAGGATTTGTTTGGTGTTCGTCCGATTATGGAACTTACAGGATACAATTCAGAGCTAAATACACTGCTTCAACGAAATGGTGCACAGCCGCTTTTGTGGATTACGCCAATACAAATTGTTAAAACGTTTGTCATGTATTATTTTTCTGACGGACTGCAGAATTTTTTAAATGGAATTGTGGTTGAAGGTTTTTTCAATAATGCTACTTATAAATCCAGTTTTTCTGCAGCGGTTTTTGCCTGCTCGGAAGCAAAAGCAAAAATAGCCGAATTTGAAAACTATTTTGCAAAGGGTGGGGAACTGGATTTAGCCCTGATAAAAAGCTATGTGAATGAAGGCCGCCAGAATCAGGATTTGCTTAAAAAACTTTCTTCCCTGATAGATATTGCAAATAACAGGGCTTTTGAACTGACTGAATCAATTGCCACGATGTTTGCAAAGCTGGAAAAATCTTTGGATACACTTTTAGTTGATGCAAAAAAATCAAAGCCAGAATTTATTACAAACATAAAAGTTCTGTTTATGTCCACCCGAAACAGGGATATTGCCGATATGCTTGAAAAAGATTTTTATCAGTGGCGGAATTTCCTTGAAATTATGAAGAATTATGTTATAATAAATAATAGCGAGAAATAAATATGGCTGTAAAAAAGGGCGAGACAACCGTAGATCAATACGAAAAGCAAATTTACGATTTAAAACAACTCCTGGAAATTTCCAAAAGTTTATGTTCTGTTGTTGATATAAATAAACTTTCGGAATCCATTTTGTACTCATGTATGTGCCAGATGCGCGTATTGGGTGCAACTATGTTTGTCTTACCATCTTTTGATTCAGATTCTTTTAAACTAGACACAAATTACAGTGATATTGTTTCAAAAAATGACATAAAATATGAACTTAGTATAAATCATCCGATTATAGATGTTTTTGCAAAAAATAAAGCTACCACATATACCCTTGATGAACTGAAAAAGGCAGCCGGCGATAAAGAGGTGCCGATTCAGATTTCCTCGCTTAATCCGTCTTTGATAGTTCCGCTTAAACAACAGAATCACATAAATGGCATCATTCTTTTAGGGGAAAGAATTGATTTAGGTGATGGTGTGGAATATTCAGATTATGACCGTCAGCAGATTGCTACAATTGCGACTCTTGCTTATATTGCACTGAATAATGCTACCCTTGTTGAAATGACAACTACAGACATGATGACCAAACTGAAGCTTAAACATTACTTCTATAAAGTGCTTCAGGAAAAACTGGATTTTTCTGTTGCAAATCATTTACCGCTTGCCGTAATGATGCTTGATATCGATTTTTTCAAGAAATTTAACGATACCTATGGACATGCCTGTGGTGATTACGTTTTACAAAATGTTGCAGCAACAATTCAGGCTGGAATTCGCAGTCAGGATATGGCAGGCCGTTATGGTGGTGAAGAATTTGTTGTAATGCTTTTTGGTACAGAAAAAACCAGTTCACAGGCTGTAGCAGAACGTATCCGCAGTGATATTGAACATAACGAACTTGAATATGAAGATAACAAAATGAAAGTAACTATTTCAATAGGTGTTTCTGTTTTTGATCCGGATCAAAAAGAAGTGACGGCAAAACAACTTGTTGAAATGGCTGATCAGGCACTATATATTTCAAAGCGAAACGGACGTAATCGTATTACAGTTGCGGATGACGAAATAATCCATGCTGTGCTGAATAACGAAACTGAAAACTGATGTCATTAAAGCAAATTATCCGTAAGCCTTTCAGGTATGAAAACTGGAATGCTGCTTACATAATAATCGGAATTAACATTTTAGTTTTTTTTCTTGAACGAAGAATATCGGGGCTGGCAGATTATCTTTCGTTAAGTGTTGTAGGTGTGGTAAAATTTAAATACTTCTGGCAGTTTTTTACTTATATGTTTACACATGATCCGGGCGGTTTTTCACATCTGATATTTAATATGCTGGGTTTGTTTTTCTTTGGACTGGCTGTGGAACGCATTATGGGCTCCAGAGAATTTCTTTTATTTTATGTAACTTCAGGTCTTTTCTGCGGTTTATTTTCGTTTGCTGTATATTATTTTACCGGATACTGGTATGTATTTTTGTGCGGGGCATCAGGGGCAATTTATGCTTTACTTTTTGCTTATGCTGTACTTCGTCCTACCGATAGAATATTTATATGGGGCATAATACCAGTACCAGCTCCACTTCTGATAGCTGCTTATGCCGGAATTGAAATTGCAAGTCAGTTACTAAGCATTCGAAACGGTGTTGCTCACATGACGCATTTAGCCGGATTTGCATTTGCCTGGATGTATTTTGTAATACGCATAGGAGTAAACCCTTGGAAAGTCTGGAAAGAGGCCTGGCGATAATCAAAAAAATTTTTTTTATTATTTGTCTGTTTTGTTTTTTTTGCATTCAGAGTTTTTCGCAAAATGCAGTAGAGGATGGAAATTTACTGAGATTCCCTTTATGGGCTTTGATAGATGAAGTTCCTTCGCTGGAATATAAAAATGATGATTATAAACAGTTTTTTGATTTTTCTGTAGAGCGTTTAAAGGAATTAGGTCCTTTTGTTATTGAAGGGATGGTTTATGGCTGGAAATTTTCTTATACTCCCTATGACAAAAAACGGAATGTTGCAGAAAATTTTGTTTTTGAAAAAGTTGCAGAAATTCCCAAAAAAGATCCGTCGTTAAAGTATGGTGAAGCATGGCTTGATAATGGCAGACTCAATTGCTGGGTTCAGTATGCAAGATCCAAAGTTATGATGCAAAGTTTTTATGGATGGCAATCTGTAAAAAACCCGAAAATTCATGCACAGGGAAAAGGAAAACTCATTTCTGGAATAGACGGAATAAAAGAAGCATATGGGGAAGCTATAAAGAATGCAGTCCGTTCTTATGCGCAGGGCTTAACAAAGAATAAACCAAAAGAGATTACTGGAACAGTTTTGTTAACGGATTATCCGCGGCTTGTGGTTCAGCACGGATATTATGTTGCGGATTTATCTTTTTATCTGGAAATTTCAAGTATCAGAAAGTATAACATTTATTGAAGGTAAAGAATTGTGTTAAATCTGAAAATGGTATATAATTAGAAATGACCTTGCAGGAGGAGTAAATGAAAAAGTTTTTAATCATTGCAGTCATGCTGCTGATTGGGCTTGTGAGTCTTCAAGCTCAGGAAATGGAAGTAATTCAGGAAAAAAACAAACTGGTTTCAATGACAATCGAATATATACCATCACTTGATGAAGCCCGGTTTATCTATTCATGTCCATCTGGACTTTTTGAACGCGGAGAAGCTATAAAAACCGTAAAAGAACGTGCAATGGAGTTTACAAAAGAACGCGGGTACTTTTTTTATACTTATATCCGTCCTGATGTAACCAGATATGATAATGAACGAAAGACAGCGGTTTTTACGTCATTTATAAAATTTTTGAACTAAATAAAACAGATAAATAGAACCCATCAAGCAAAGACGTACCAGAAAAAGGTGCGTCTTTTTTTTGAAATTTAAAGTGTAAAAAGCAAAAATCTATGATAAAATGTATATATAAATATTCCGTATGGGATTTTTAATCTATAAGTCATCTGCGGTTTAAACGCAGATGTAAATAATCACTCAATGTGATTTTAGGAGTTATTATGGCAAAAGATAAGTTTGGTCCAATTTCACTTTGGAAAACTATTCTTCAGTGGGCACTTGCAATTCTTTTTATTGTAGGTGGATTAAGTGTATTCATTGACGGAAAAGGCGATGCATTAGTTTCAGCTATTGGAAAGGTATTCAGCAATAATACAGTTCGTGATGTAATTGTTTACATAATGGCAGTAATCGAAATTTTAACAGGAATTTTCCTTATTCTCGATATGCTCCATCTTAAGAGTAAACTTATCGATAGACTTGATGATATTTTCATGGCTATCCTCATGATTTGCTATCTGATTTGTTTTATTATTCTCGGAGATTTTGTTCCGCTTTTCAAAGGCAATCTGTCATTTATGGCATTCCTTGTAGATTTAGCAAAGAACTGCGTAATTTTGTGTGCTTTTGGAATCGTTAAGTGCTCAATCTAAACTGATATATTTATAATTGATACAATCTATCAGATAATTTTAAAATACCCCTTGAAACAGGCTTTTGTTTGTGAAGTTTGTTTTTCTGGGGTGTTTTTTTCAGCGGATAAACTTATTTCTGTATTCTGATAGTTGCAGCGTTTGCATGTCCCTCAAGTCCTTCGGCATGTCCAAGGGTTTGAGCAGCAATAAGGGATTTTTGAACACCTTCCTGCAAACCGGAAGCTGTGGCTTTTGTGCGGAGTGTTGTTACGGTCTTCAGGAACATTCGTACAGAAAGTCCTCCTGTAAAGCGGGCAGTTCCAGAAGTTGGCAGTGTATGGTTAAGCCCTGCAGCATAGTCTCCAAGGACTTCTGCACTTTCATGGCCTATAAACATACTTCCATAATTGAGGCAGTTTTCTTCAAGATAAGATCGGGCCATGCTTTCATCCATTGCCAGTTCCAGATGCTCAGGAGCTTTTTTATTTGCCACTTCGCACATCTGCTCTAAAGTATTGCAAACAATTATGATGCCGTTTTTTTCTACTGAAGCACCAGCTGTTTGAGCGGTTTTTAATTCGGCAAGCTGTTTTTCAATTTCTTCAGAAACTTTTTTTGCAAGTGCAGATGAATTTGTTACAAGCACCGGCTGAGCATCTATGTCGTGTTCTGCCTGTGCAAGCATATCGGCAGCAACCCATGCAGGATTTGCAGAATCATCGGCAATAATAAGTACTTCGGTCGGCCCTGCAACCATATCAATGCCGACTGTACCATAGACACTACGTTTTGCTTCAGCAACAAATTTATTTCCAGGACCTACAATTACATCACATTTGGGAATAGATTCAGTTCCGTATGCCATTGCAGCAACAGCCTGTGAGCCACCGCAGGCAAAAACTTTGTCTATTCCACAGATATAGGCTGCCGCCATTATTCCTTCGTCAGCATAGGGCAGAGATTTATCAACAGGATGTTCGCGTGGCGGAGTACATAAAATTATTTCGTGGCATGCAGCGGCCTTTGCCGGGCTTGCACACATTATTACTGTGGATAAAAGCGGAAATCGGCCTGCCGGGACATAAAGACCTGCACGTTCTACTGGAATTGTCTTTTGTCCTGTAATCAGTCCTGGAACAAGTTCGGTTTCAAATGAGGAAAAATCTGCTCTTTGTTTTTTTGCAAATTGAAGTGCAAGGTTAAAGGAATATGACAGAGAGTCAAAGAGTTCAGGTTTTTCGGCTTTCATTTTATCAGCAGCCTGTTTTAAAACTGTTTTTGAAATAAGGAAATCATTCACATTAATTTTATCAAACTGACTGGAATAAAGCTTTAAGGCTTTATCTCCCCCAGCTTTTACATTGTCAAGAATTTTCTGGACAATGTCATGAAGCGAAGAATCAAATTTTCTTGGTTCATAGAATTGTGGTGATACATCTGAAAATTTTGTAATTTTAATCATAGATTCTTCCTTCCAAAATATTGAAGACAATAAAAATCCGGAATTATTTTTTGTGTCTTCTGTCTAATTCATCGTAAACTTCTTTCCACGTTACGTTTTCTTTATACATCAGTACGTTTAAAAAATACAATAAATCTGCACATTCCCAAACAACTTCATCATGCCCTTCAGCTTCGCAAACTTCTTCGCTTTCCTCAAGAACTTTGTCGCGAACACGTTCGGCAGTTAAGGTTGCTGTGTAGGAATTAGGCTTTGGATTTGCAAAGCGATCGGCAACAGTATCGTAAAGGCGTTCCATGTTGCTTGCAGCATCAGCTTCTGATGTAAAACAGGTCCAGCTGCCTGTATGACAGGTTCCACCATGTGGAATTACCGTGGCAAGAACTGTATCACGGTCACAGTCTGCACGAAGCTTCTGAACTTCAAGAAAGTGTCCGGAGGTTTCGCCTTTAGTCCAGAGTGTATTTCTGCTGCGACTCCAAAAGGTAAGTTTATTTGTAGCGAAAGTTTTTTCAAAGGCTTCTTTACTGGCAAAACCGGTCATCAGTACTTCACCTGATACAGATTGTGCAACAACAGGAATGAGACCGCTGGAGTTTTCTTCAGCTTTTTTCCAGTTCAGACAATTAATGAAAGAATCTTTCAGAGAAACTTTTCCTGTGTAAAGTGCCATACCCAGCTGAACGTCACAACCCATTTTTTCAAGAGTAACAATTTCATCCAGAGTAGAAACACCACCGGCAACAACAACACGGCATTTTACGGCATCACGAAGTTGTTTTGCATATTCCATGTTGGTACCCTGCATACAGCCTTCTTTTTCGACACAGGTAAAAAGAAGTTCGGATGTGTATTTTTCAGCTTCTTTTGCCGCCTGAATGAGTGGCAGGCCGTTTGTTTCTGCCCAGCCTTTTACTGCAATTATTCCGTTAATGGCGTCTACAGAAATAATGATTCGTTGTTTTCCAATGGACTGCGTTAATTCCTCAAGAAAATCTGTGTTCATGATAAGACCGGATTTTCGCTGTTCGTCAGTTGCCCAGGCAGCACTTCCGATAATGACTTTTTCTGCTCCCAGAGAGATAAGTTCTTTTGCTTTTTTTACATCTTTTATACCACCGCCAACTCTTACATTTCCTTTTCGCAGTAAGGAACGAAGAAGTTCTGTGTTTGCAGTTGCATTTTTGATAATTTTGCCTTCTGAATTTTTTACAGAACCATCAGGTAAAAATTTTCCCATTGCAGCGTCAAGATCGATAATTGCTGTTTCGCCATATCTGGTAAACTCGTTTATTAAAGAATCTGCATCATCACGCTGTAAAACTAAATCGCGGCCATTTTTAAGTTGAACTACTTTGCCGCCCTGCATATCGATAGAACTAATAACCATAAACTAAGTATAGCGGAAAAAAAAAGTATTGTGAATAATTTACGAATAATTAAAGCAGTTTTTGTCGTTGCGTTTCATTTTCGTTGTGCATTATTTCAAGTTCTTCCATAATTTTATCGACAACGACCTGTTTTTTATCGCCTTCAAAATTTTCTAAAGTGGCAAGAATATCATTTCTGAAAGTTTTACATTCCACTGGTGGATTTGCATGCATCAGGATAACATCTTCGCAAACAATGTCTTTTGTCATGTCTTTTGGAAAATCATCAGAAATACGCAGACAGTTTCCGTTAACAGATACAAGAAGCATTATATCAGAAAGTCTAAGATAAGAATCAATTTCACGAACGCCACGCTTGGTTTCTGGTTGTCCGGGGCGGTAACGGGTTCCAGATGGAAAAACAAGAATAACCTGACCGCGTTTTCTGGCTTGATCTAAAGCACGCATTGAAGCAAAATTAATTTTTTTGCTGCGTTCTTCTTCACGCTTGTATTCTTCCGGGTCTGTGATGGCAGCAAGACTTCGGCTCGGATAAATGACAATTCTGTTAAAACCTTCAGTCCAGGCACTAATCATCTTACTTTCTTCATTTAATTTCATTCCGGCAATGGCAACAATTTTATCAGCAAGTTTGGCGCATTCAGGATTTTTTGATTTATGCAGCAGATAGATTATGCCTGGCAAATCAAAGTTTGAATAATGTTCCATCAGAATAAGACCGCGCTTGCCGCTTTCAACCTGATCCAAAAAGTTTTCAATATTCTCTATTCCTGTGATGGCTGAGTTTTCCAGAAAAATTCCTGCCATCATGCCTTCAACAAGTTTTGTCATAGCAGGCTTTGCATCCTGATATATATTTGTTGCGTCTATATGAGTTTCAACTGATGCGATTTTTTTCATATCATCGATTAGATATGCATATTTTTCACCTAGTCGTTCACCTTTCATTCTAAGTCTCCTATATAAAGTAAAGTATCTATCTATTTAAGTTTTGGGTCAAGTTTATCACGGTTCATAGTGTAATACATAATTGACCATCCATGCTGATTTAATTTTTGAACAAAGGCAATGGTTCTGCTGTTGGGATTTAAAGTTGAAGCTTTGTCCAGCAGAACTGAAGAGGTGTCTTTCTGGTCGGCTTCAAACATAAACTGACTTAATAATTCCAGTGAAAAAAACTGTTCATAAGGCAAGACAGCTTTAGTTTCAGCTGTACGTATCAGTTCTTGAGCTTTCTTTTTTGAACCTCCAGCAATGCCGGGCGCGTAGTAATGCCACATTGCAAGATTAAGATAAAACATTGCAGTATCAGGAGCAAGAGAAACGGCTTTTTCATAATATTTTTTTACATCCATTCCTTCTTTCATCGCAGTAGAAAGCGGTAAAAACTGTAAGCAGGAGGAAAGGACATCGCCGGCGGTAGCATAAAACCATGAGGAAAATTCTGCATCAGCATTGTCAGACATATATTTTTTTACGCGGTTATATTGGGCTACAATCATTGGTTCCAGAAGCGGAGATTTCTGTTCTTTTTCGTAGATGTATCCGTATTCTTCCTGAATGAGCATATTATCTAAAATAATGGAACATTCTTCAGAAATTGTTTTGTAGTTTTCGCTTTGTTTCAGTTTTTTCGAAAAAGCCTGTATTGAACTGACAGATTCTTCCGGAGTATTAAAGCACTGGGAAGCAAGTCTGGCATCCAGCGTGTTGTTAATGAGTTTGATTTCATCTGAGGAAAGCTGTTTTGCGTTAATATGTATCAGTATTGAAAAAAACAGCAGAAATGTTAAAAAAAACTTTTTCATAAAAAAATCCTGAAAACTGCAACCTTTTTTTACAGTTAGTGTCTAAATTAATGATACAGTATTTTAAATATTTTGCAAATACTAACATTTGTTAGAAAGTTTTTCTAATATTGCAAAGAATTTGTATCTATACTAGAATTGAAACAGAGGTTAAAAAGTGAAACAAATAATTCCTATTTTTTTTGCGACAGATGAAAACTATGCACCTTACTTATCTGTAACTCTAGAATCAATGCTGGCAAATGCATCAAAAGACTGTTTTTACAAAATTCATGTATTAACATCTAAATTAAGTGATGTAACTAAGGCAAGAATTGAAAAATCTTTAACAAAAAATTCTTCGATAGAATATGTTTCATTAACAAAGGAACTCGACAAAGTTTCAGAAAAATTACATTTACGCGATTATTATTCAAAAGAAACATATTACAGATTTTTTATTGCAAACCTTTATCCGCAGTATGATAAGGTTCTGTATCTGGATTGTGACATAATCGTGCTTGGGGATATTGCAGAACTTTACAATGTACCGCTTGGAAACCGCCTTGTAGCTGCCTGTCAGGAAGAAGTTATGGCAACGGTAAAGGTTTTTGGCGATTATGTAGAAAAGGCTCTTGATGTACCGTGTGCAGATTATTTTAATGCCGGTATTCTTTTGATGAATGCAAAGCTTTTCCGTGAGGAAGATATTGAATCGCAGTTTGTAGAACTTTTGGGACAATATAAATTCCGTGTTACACAGGATCAGGATTATCTGAACGTTTTGTGCAAAGGAAGAACAAAGCAGCTGCATCTGGGCTGGAATAAAACAGCTTTTGATAATCCGTATTTTAATGAAAAAATGCTGCGCATAATTCACTACAAAATGACAAACAAACCATGGCGTTACAGTAATGTAAAATATGCAGATTTTTTCTGGAAATATGCAAAACACTCTCCATTCTATAAAGAAATTCTTCAAGAGCGCGATTCCTATGGGGAACTTCAGCGTCAGAGAGATATTGACTGTTATGCAAATCTTGTAGAAATGGCTCGCGAAGATACTGTAGATCCAAATAACTATAAAAATTCACTGCAAAGAAAGAGAATTGCACTTTAAGCTGGAATAAAATGGAAAAAGCAAAAGATCGCCTGGAAGTACTTAAACGGATTGATGAATATGAACGAAAACGCTGGTTTACAAAAGATGTAGAAGACGATCCGCCGACAATAACCCTTATGCCGGATAAGGTAGATTACCTTCATAAAAAACTTTCTACAAAAATCAAATCAAAAATTGTAAGCGATATAGCGTTCAGTTTTATAAAGAAACTGATTCGTGAAAAAAAACTCATTATCAAAGATGTAATTGGCATTGAAAACTATAAGATGCTTGAGGACACAGGAGCAATCTTAACCTGTAACCATTTTAATGCATTCGACAATTTTGCAATTCATACAATTACGGGAAAAGGTTTATACAAAGTAATCCGCGAAGGAAACTTTACTTCTTTTCCTGGTCTTTACGGTTTGTTCTTCAGAAACTGCAACACACTTCCGCTTAGCAGTAATTTTCAGACGATGAAATTATTTATGGAAGCTGTTGATGTGCTTTTGAAAAAAGGAAAAAAAATACTGATTTATCCTGAGCAGGGAATGTGGTGGAATTACAGAAAGCCACGACCACTTACGAACGGTGCATTCAGATTTGCAGCTACTTCAAATGTACCTGTTATTCCATTTTTTATAGGCATGACAGATTCTGATATAATTGGTGATGACGGGTTCCCGATTCAGGAATACACAATCCACATTCTGGATCCAATTTACCCGGTACAGAATTTATCAGTTCGTGAAAATGCTGAACGCTTAAAAGATAAAAATTACGCAGAATGGAAAGAGTGTTACGAAGCCTTTTATGGCATTCCTCTTGAATATCTGCCGGAAGAAGCTGAATAAAAATGAAACAATACAAACAAGATTTTATCAATTTTATGCTTGAATGCAATGTCCTCAAATTTGGGGATTTTACGCTTAAGAGCGGACGTAAATCGCCGTTTTTTATGAATGCAGGGGCTTATGTAACAGGAAGTCAGCTTGCACAGCTTGGAAAATTTTATGCACAGGCAATTCACGAAAAATACGGAGATGATTTTGATGTACTTTTTGGTCCAGCCTATAAAGGAATCCCTTTGAGTGTTGCCACAACAATCGCCTATTCAGAACTTTATGGCAAAGAAATCCGTTATTGTTCAAACCGGAAAGAAGAAAAAGACCATGGGGATGCAGGCATTCTTTTGGGAAGCAAAATCAAAGACGGAGATCGTGTTGTTATTATTGAAGATGTTACAACGAGCGGAAAATCTATCGAAGAAACTTTCCCGATTATTCAGGCTCAGGGTTCAACCCCAGATGCAGTAAAAGTTGCAGGGCTTATGGTTTCGCTTGACAGACAGGAGAAAGGAAAAGGTACAAAATGTGCTTTACAGGAAGTTTCGGAGCTTTATGGTTTTCCCACTTCTGCAATAGTAACAATGAGTGAAGTTGTTGAGGTACTTACACAGAGCGGAAAAATTGATGCAAAAATCAAAGCCGCAATTGATGCCTATTACGCAGAGTATGGGGTAAAATAAGTTTTGCTTTACAGATAAAAAAAAGCTGATTTAATCCATGAAAATTTTATTGGGATAAATCAGCTTTTTTTGTTTAAAAGAAATACAGATTATTCTGCTGCTTCTACGACTTCTGCTTTTGGCGCATTTTTCTGAATTGATTTAATTCCGTTTTTGCAGCCGGCAAGTTCTTTGTAGCCTTCTCCAACAGCAATAATCTGACCGTTTCCTGCCTTTAAGCGGAAGCGGAATTCACCTTTTTTATCTTTGTAAATTTCAAATTTAGGATTTTTTGCTTTTTCGTAGCCTTCTTTTGTCTGGTCTTCGATAGATGCCATTTCAGCATTTTTCTTAACACTTTCGATTCCGTTTTTGCATCCAGAAATTGCAGTATAAACTTCTGAAACTGCAATTACTTCACTGTTAGGTGCAGTTAAGTTAAATACGTAACCGGTTTTTGTTTTTTTGATTATGAATTTTGTAGCCATAAAGATTCTCCCTTATCTTGAAGTTATTTTAATTATATAGCACCTTTGTTAATATTGCAAATTGATTTTATATATCTTGAGTGTAATCACTGAAACTGATAAAATACTAGGAAAATACGGAGGCGTTAATTTATGCTCAAAGGGCGACACCTGATAGAACCTGCAGATTTATCGCTGGCAGAAATAGACCAGCTTTGTGAACTTGCAGAAAAAATGATAATAGATCCAAAAGCGTTCAACGAAGTATGCCACGGCATGATTCTTGCAACGCTTTTTTTTGAGCCAAGTACAAGAACAAGGCTTTCTTTTGAAGCAGCAATGCAAAGGCTGGGTGGAACAACCTTAGGTTTTGCAGATTCAAAAGCAAGTTCAACACAAAAAGGTGAAAGCCTTGCAGACACCATCCATACAGTATCCTGTTATGCCGATGTGATTGCCATGCGAAATCCAAAAGAAGGAGCAGCACTTTTAGCATCCAGATTTTCTGATGTACCTGTTATTAATGCCGGGGATGGCGGACATCATCATCCGACGCAGACACTTACAGACCTGGTTACTATTCGTGCACTTAAAGGTGGCTTTGAAGGGCATACAATCGGTTTATGCGGCGATTTGAAATTCGGACGTACAGTTCACAGTCTTGCAAAAGCCATGAGCCGCTATCCGAATAATAAATTTGTTCTTATCAGTCCGACAGAACTACAGATTCCAGAGTATATTACAAATCAGGTTTTCAAGCGGGAAGGCATAGAATACACTGTTGTAGAACGGCTCGAAGATGTAATCGGTGAACTGGATATTCTGTATATGACACGAGTTCAAAAAGAAAGATTTTTTAATGAGCAGGATTATTTACGTTTGCGCGACAGTTACATTCTGGATAAAGAAAAAATGAAGGATGCAAGAAAAAACATGATAGTAATGCATCCGCTGCCTCGTGTAAATGAAATTGCTCCAGAAGTTGATGCGGATTCCCGGGCTGCATATTTTAAGCAGGTCAAGTACGGAATGTATGCCCGTATGGCTTTGATTGCTTCATTAACAGGTGCCATATAAACGGAGGAAAAAATGCTGAATGTTGATACAATTAAAAACGGACTTGTAATTGATCATATAAGAGCTGGTTGTGGTCCGAGAATCTTTTCATGGCTTGGACTGGATAAAGCAGACTTTTGTGTAGCATTAATCATGAATGTTCCTTCAAAACGGCAGGGAAAAAAAGATATTATAAAAATTGATAACATCATCAACATAGATTATTCTGTGCTTGGATTTATTGATCCGAATATTACGGTAAATGTTGTGGTTGAAGAGAGAATTACCCGAAAAATTACTTTGAAACTTCCAGAGCGGGTAGAGAACGTGATTAAATGCAAAAATCCCCGGTGCATTACATCAACAGAAAGTTATGTACCTCATGCCTTTCGCCTGGTTGACCGGAAACGTGCAGAGTACCGCTGCGAATACTGCGATGAGTTGTATCGGGCTGGAGTAGGCGAAGTGTTTTAAGGAAAAGACTTATGGCAAAAACACTTTTGTATAATGTTAAACTTGTTGATTCAGAAATCGATACAACAGGTGCTCTTTTAATTGAGAATGATGTTATTTCTGCTTTGTACACAGGAAATTTTAATACGCTGGAAAAAGCGATGATGCTGGAAAAAGAAATAGCAGATGAAATAGAATACAGAAACTGCAATGGCTTAACCCTGATGCCGTCTTTTATAGATATGCACGTGCATTTCCGGTATCCGGGACAAACCGAAAAGGAAGATCTGGCAAGCGGCTTAAATGCTGCGGTTGCTGGTGGATTTGGAACAGTTGTTCTGATGCCAAATACAAATCCGGTTGTTTCATCTGACAAACTGGCACATAGTATTGAAACAGAAGCGGCTTCGTATAATATGTGTGACGTAATTCAGAGTGTATCCATAACAAAAGACTTTTCCGGAACTGATATTTCGCATCTTGAAGAGCTGGACAGAGTTTCTGTTATAACCGAAGACGGTCGGGATGTTCCGACAACTGAAGTTCTTTTTAGGGCTATGGAAACTGCGGCTTCCAGAGGAATGATTGTAGACTGCCATTGTGAAGATATGTCACTTAATGCAACAGCACGAGATTTACGAAAAAAAGCATTAGATTTAATAAAGGTAGATTCATCTGATGATGAAGAGCATGATGAAAATCTTGCAAAAATAGATGCATACTTTGAACAGGCAAATGAAGTACTTTCGCTTTCTGAAAATGCTGCAACTTTGAGAAATATTGAAGTTGCCCGTGAAGCCGGATGCAGGTTACATATTGCCCACTGTTCAACAAAAATTTCGATAGAGGCGGTGCGTCGGGCAAAGGAATCCGGGCAAAAAATAACCTGTGAAATAACCCCGCATCATTTTGGACTGGAAACGGATAGTTCAGAAATGCTGCGCTATATTGTTAATCCTCCGATAAGACAGCATGAAGATATGCTGGCTTTGCAAGAGGCTATCAGGGATGGAGTCTGCGATGTTATTTCTACAGATCACGCACCACATACGGCACTCGACAAAAAAAACGGCAGTCCTGGGTTTCCTGGTCTTGAAACCTCATTTGCCGTAAGCTACACAACTCTTGTAAAATCCGGATTAATCACTCTGAACCGGCTTTCAGAACTGATGAGTGCAAATCCGTCTTATATTCTTGGGCTGGATAATTTTGAAGCCAACAATCTTGTTCCTCCACGGGGAAAACTACGGAAACATTATCTGGCAAATCTTGTTTTAGTGGATTTACAGGAAGACTGGAAAGTAGATTCTTCTAAGTTTAAGACAAAGGGAAAAGTCTGTCCGTTTGAAAATAAAACTTTAACAGGAAGGGTAAAAGAAACCTGGTATTGTGGAAAGTGCGTTTATCAGAGTTGATGAATAAAACTTTCTAAAACCGGTATGTCTTCTTGAGTGGTAAGTTTGATGTTCTTTTTACTTCCCTGAACAAAAAAAACTTTGCTGCCATAAAAAGAAGCAAGACCGGCATCATCTGTAAAAGCATTTTGAGGAATAGCTGTTTCACTTTCATTGATAAACTGCTCATAAGCACGATAGATTTTTCCAAACAAAAAACTTTGTGGGGTTTGTACACTATAGAGATAATTTCTGTCTGGAGTTGTATCAGCACAGAAGCCGTCTTTACTTACAACAATTGTATTTGTAACAGGAATCACTGTTTCGCAGCATCCATATTGTCTGACTTTTTTGATGTTTGCTTCGATAATCTCGTCTGAAACCAGAAGACGTGCAGCATCATGAATAAGAACTATGTCGTCATCTGCGGTACAGGCTTCTTTTAATGCACATAGTGCGTTCCAGCTTGAGTCAGTGCGTTTTCTGCCACCGGGAACAATCTGGGTGACTTTATTGATTTTGTTTTCACGGATAATCTGCTCAAGCCGGTCAACCCATTCAGGAGCACAAACGCAAAGAATTTTATCTATGTGCTTTGAGGCATTAAAAGTTTCGAGGGGATATAAAATTGCAGGTTTACCACAGATTTCAAGAAACTGCTTAGGTTTTTCCATTTTCATTCGGGAACCAAATCCGCCTGCAAGAATAACACCTATGTTCATTTAATGCCTCATCAGGGTTATTTAGAAATTGATGATTCTGAAAATAGAACCATTTACAATCATAAAAATTAAATCAAGAATGTAAATGATATTCCAGCCAAGCAGGAGTCTTAAAAGTCCTGCAACAATTTTTTTCTCGTTGAAACGGGTGAGAACTCCAAGAATACAGGAAGTAATAGGAATGATTGCCAGAATGATACTTAGTAATCTGTTCATGCCAAAGTAATCTTTTGATTTAGCCATTGATTTACCTCTGTTAAGCCATCTGCATAAATGTAAATGGCAAATTAATAGATTTTGCTTCTATACAGAAACCATTTATCATTTTAGAGAATTTCAGGTACTGTTTCAATAATCAATTTCAATTTGAATCGGGCAGTGATCACTTCCAGTAATATTTTTTAAAATTGTGGAAGACTTTACAGCTGGCAAAAAATCATTGTTTACACACTGATAATCAATGCGCCATCCGATATCCTTTTCGCGTGCATGAAAGCGGTAATTCCACCAGGTGTATTGCTTTGGTTCTTTACAGAAATGTCTGAAAGTATCGGTGTATCCTGAAGTGGTGAAAGTATCCATCCAGGCTCTTTCTTCCGGGAGATAGCCGGCATTATGCTCGTTTGCTTTTGGATTTGCCAGATCTATAGCAGTGTGGGCAATATTGTAGTCTCCGCACAGTACGATGTTAAATCCTTCTGAAACAAGACGGTTACAATGTTTTAAAATTGCTTCACAAAAAGCAAGCTTATAATCGAGTCTGGCACCAGCGTCCTGACTGTTTGGGAAATATGCAGAGATTACGGCTAATTTGCCCCATTTGCCTGTAGAAATCCGTCCTTCGTCATCAAAGGAATTATCCCCAAGAATTTCAAAAGTATCAGGTTGTTTTTTTGCATAGATTGCAGTTCCAGAATAGCCTGCTTTTTTTGCACTGGAAAAAAATGAAATATAGTTGCTGCCGTTTAGTGTTGCTGGAGAAAGCAGTTCTGGAGAAAGTTGGGAAGGATTCGCTTTTGTTTCCTGAATGCATACAATATCTGCATCAGAATTTTTAATCCACTCGCAGAAGCCTTTTTTTTCAACCGCCCTTATGCCGTTTACATTCCATGAAATAATTTTTGTCATACCTAAAATTCCTTTAATAACATTTTAATTGGTTATAGTAATAAGGTCTACTTAAAAAAAAAGACCAGATTTACTTAGGCACATACATGGTCTTCATACCGTTGCTGCCTTCCGGCTCTGGCGGGGTTTTGAAGTATGCATTGCTAAGGATCTGGTCATATCGGAGAGAGGGGGATTCGAACCCCCGGTATGTTT
>JAEEGL012378555.1_pt1 | contig 19674 bp, 13 predicted proteins | sample 9134231 | NCBI WGS metagenome assembly JAEEGL01 (sample SAMN16246548, study PRJNA631951) | gut metagenome | biome: gut microbiome; feature: rumen; material: fiber-attached | host: Bos | place: Iran: Karaj | collected 2018-10 | reverse complement strand
GAAGGCAACTACACCAAAGCGGATCTTCTCGGCATCTACGAGGATATGCTCTCCATCCGCGAATTCGAGACCATGCTCCAGACCATCAAGCTCGAAGCCAACTACAACAACAAGGCCTTCACCTATCCCGGCCCCTCTCACCTTGCGATAGGCGAGGAAGCCACCGCCGTCGGCGAAGCCTACCTTCTCGACGAGAACGACTTCATCTTCGGTACCCACCGTTCTCACCACGAAGTCATAGCCAAGGGCATGTCGGCCATCAAAAAGCTCTCCGACAAGAAGCTTGTCGAGATAATGGAGACCGTCCAGGGCGGCAGACTTTACGAGATCGTCAAGAAGCACACCAAGCAGAAGTCCGTCAAAGCGATAGCCAAGGAGTTCTTCCTCTACGGCCTTATGGCTGAGCTCTTCGCGAAGGATAACGGCTTCTCGAGAGGCCTCGGCGGCTCGATGCACGCCTTCTTCCTCCCCTTCGGCATATTCCCGAACAACGCGATAGTCGGCGGAAGCGCCCCCGTAGGCACCGGCGTCGCCCTCTTCAAGAAGTGCAACAAGCAGAAGGGTATCGTCGTTGCCAACGCGGGCGACGGCGCCGCCGCGAGAGGCCCCGTCTACGAGTCGATGAACTTCGCCAACATGGACCAGTTCAGAGAGCTCTGGGAGAAAGACTATAAGGGCGGCCTCCCGATAATCTTCAACTTCAACAACAACAGCTACGGCATGGGCGGCCAGACCGACGGCGAGACCATGGCCTACGGCGACCTCGCCCGTCTTGGCGCGATGGCCGAAAACGGCATGAACGCCGAAAGAGTCGACGGTTGGAATCCGCTCGCCCTTATAGAGTGCTACAAGAGAAAGATAGCCGAGATAAAGAAGGGTAACGGCCCCGTCCTCCTCGACGTCGTCACCTACCGCTTAAGCGGCCACTCCACCTCCGACGTTATGTCCTACAGAACCAAGGAAGAGCTCGAAGAGTGGGCCGCCCACGATCCCATCAAAGCCTTCCCCGCCGACCTTCTCAAGTCCGGCGTCGTCACCAAGAAGGAACTCGAAGCGGTCGAAAAGCTCGCCGCCGAGAGAAACAGAGCCATATTCGAGCTCGCCTCCGACCTCGAGATATCGCCCTACACCGATTACGAAAAGCATCCCGACTTCATCGAAAAGCTTATGTTCTCCAATCAGAGAGTCGAAAAGATGATGGACTACAAGCCCGAAGTCGATATGCAAAGCAAGGACGATAACCCCCGCGTCCAGCAGATAAAGAACAAGTCCCGCTGGGCTTTCGACGAGAACGGCAAGCCCTACTCGAAGGCCAAGGTCTACAACATCAGAGACGGTATCTTCGAAGCCATCTTCGATAAGTTCTACACCGACCCGACCCTCATCGCCTACGGTGAAGACGTCAGATACTGGAACGGCGCCTTCTCGGTCTACCGCGGCCTCACCGAAGCCCTTCCCTATCATCGCCTCTTCAACGCCCCGATCTCCGAGTCTGCCATCGTCGGCACCGCCGTCGGCTACGGCATGGCGGGCGGCCGCGCGATAGTGGAGCTCATGTACGCCGACTTCATCGGCTGCGCCGGCGACGAGATATTCAACCAGCTCGCCAAATGGCAGGCCATGAGCGCGGGCGGCCTCAAGATGCCCGTCGTTCTCCGTGTCTCCGTCGGTTCCAAGTACGGCGCCCAGCACTCTCAGGACTGGACCGCGCTTTGCAACCACATCCCCGGCCTCAAGGTCGTCTTCCCCTGCACTCCTTACGACGCCAAGGGCCTCATGAACAGCGCCCTCATGGGCACCGACCCCGTCGTCTTCTTCGAGAGCCAGCGTATCTACGATAAGGGCGAAGAGTTCCACAAGGGCGGCGTTCCCGAGGGTTACTACGAGATCCCGATCGGCGAGCCCGACATCAAAAAGCCCGGTAAGGACCTCACCATCCTCACCATAGGCGCCACCATCTACAGAGTCCTCGACGCCGTCAAGGAGCTCGAAGAGAAATACGGCATCTCCGCCGAAGTCATCGACGCCCGCTCGGTCACCCCGTTCAACTACGAGCCCGTCATCGAGTCGGTCAAGAAGACCGGTAAGATACTCCTCGCCTCCGACGCCGTCACCAGAGGTTCCGTCTTAAACGACATGGCGAGGAACATCACCGAGCTCGCGTTCGATTACCTCGATTGCCCGCCCGCCGTCGTCGGTTCCGAAAACTGGATCACCCCCGCTTTCGAATACGACAAGGAGTTCTTCCCGCAGCCCTCTTGGTTCCTCGATGCCATCAACGAGAAGCTCATCCCCTTGAAGGGCCACGTTTCCGTGAAGAATTACACTCCCCTCGAGCAGATAAGAAAAGCCAAGGGCGGCGTCTGATTCCGACCCAAACAAAAAAAGAGCATCCCAAAAGGGATGCTCTTTTTTAATATTGTTTTAAGTAATTTTCTTTAGAAACTGCAGACCCTCGAGGCAGATATGCTTATCTCCTACGCTTACAAGGTGGTCGGGCGAGCCGCAGATAACGCATTTCGGCCCGACGCGGCAGAGTATTATTTTGTCGTCCTCGGTGAAGATCTCGACGCCGTCTCCGGGGTCGATGCCGAAACGGTTTCTTATTTCGATAGGTAAGACTATCCGTCCCAATTCGTCAACTTTTCTTACAATTCCCGTAGCTTTCATTTTTCCCGCTCCGTTATTTCACAAAAATAAGGTCTTCGGCGTAGGGGAGCGTCCCTATCCAGTCGCAGTAGGTATGCCACTCCTCGAGCTTGTGATCTTTTCTCGCGTAATACATCGAGATAAGGTTTTCGTAATTCATCGTGACCGTTCTCATCTGATTGTAGCAGGTCGGCAAAAGCTGAATAAGCGAATACCAGACCGCCTTGTCCTTGGTCTCGTTATATTCGAGCCGCAGCTTTTCGAGGTCTTCGACGGTGCGTTTCATCGACGCGAGCGCGAACCCGTTCATGTGGTCGGTCGAAAAGTCCTCGAGCGTGAAGGGCTTCGAATGGATTTTATGCATGGTCGAGCAGGAGTTCGCGACGGTGCCGACCTTGTAGGTGTCGAACTCCTTCCACCAGTAAAGCGGCGCGGTCACGTCGACCGAGACGAAGATCATCCGAAGAAACTTTCTGTGGTCGCTTCCCGCCTTCGCGAGACGCTTTGCGAGGTCGAGGTCCTGGGGGCCGAACTCGAAGGTGCCGTCGGGGAGTGTCTTACTGTCGTAACGCGCCCAGCTGTTAAGCGGATTTCTCGCGCCCCTTATGGCGTTTTCGAAGTTCATCACCGACGTTCTTTCGCACTTTAACATTTCATTACCGCCTTTCTTATATTTTCACGTTTTCAAAACTGACCGTTCCGAAGGGATAGTCTTCCGCCGCGCATTTAAGGACGGCCGCGTCGTCCGCGGGCGTGCGGTCGACGTCAAGACCGTTTATCATGGCGGCGTAATACTCAAGGAAGAGGTCGCCCTTGACGGTGATGTTTATACTCCCGCCAAGCGTGCCGCCCGTCTTTACTATAAGACCGTTATAGCCCGTTCTCTCGACCGTCGCGGCCGAAACGCCGTTTATAAGTATATCGGACGCCTTGGGCGAAAGCGCCAGCATCGGGAAGCACTTGCCGCCAAACGTCAGGAGCACGGTGTCGGACCCCGTCTTCTTTGCGGTCACGGTGATATCGGGCGTGAACCACGCCTTCCCGAGCGTGATCTCGCCGTCCTTCGCCGACGCCTTCCATACAAATACGATATTTCTCATGATCCCCTTGACGGCGTCGTCAGAGACGGGGATAACGTATTCGCCCGCGCCGCCTATCTTTACCTTTTTGCTCGTCTTCACGCCGTCAGAGGTCTCATACTGCAAATAGGCCTCGCCCTTGGCGTCGTTAGCGACGGTGAAGCGAAAGTCGTTGCAGCAGTATCCGTTTTGCGGAATGCCGAGTATCATCGACCCCGTGCCGTTTTCGGCCTTAAGGGTCGCCGCGCCGTTTGCGATCTCGAGCGACCCGCCGTTTACTGTAAAGCCCTCGTTTTTGACGTTAAAGGAGAAACGCGAACGGTAATCGGTATCGAGAAGCGTCTTGTTGCTGTCCTCAATGACCGTGCCGCCGTAACCCTTTACTGCTAAGCAGCCGTAATATTTGGTCTTGGTTTTCAGGTTTTCGGCCCTTTTCCTTGTGTAAAGCTCCATATTGCGGAAGAAGATGTTGTTTTCGCCCTTGTTTATGAAAAGTATTTCATAGACGTAGCCCGAATCTTTCGGATTTCTTATATCTCCGTAGAAAAGGTTGCCGTCGAGCACCACGTTTTCGTGCTGCGTATTCTCGTTTGCCATTATGAGAATGCCGCCCGCGTCGTTGTGGTGGAAGATATTATTGTTAAGCGTCGCGTTTTTGCAGTAGGCCTCGTAATCGAAGCCCGTGCCGTCGTTTTCGCCCATGTTGTATTCATAGGCAAACTCGTTATCGTGGACGTTTATATCCTCGCAGATGGCCGCGTAGCCGCCGCAGGTGCCGCCGAAGAAGGTGTAAAGCTCGCTTCCGCCGACTATGCGGTTGTGATAGACCTCGGCGCGGTTGCAAAGCGACTCTCTGACAACGCCCGCGTAGGAGCCGCTCACTATGTTGTCGTGGACTTTCGAGTCGTTCACGCAGTAAAACTCTATGCCCGTAATGCAGTTATACATGACGTTGTCGTAGACCTCAACGCCGGTGCAGTAATTGCGGTTTTTCGCCGTGCCGAAGCGGATGGCTATCGAATACATATATTCGCCCGCGCCGCCGCCCGTCTCCTGAAGATTGGACGTATTGTCAAGGCACGGGAGATTGCCCTTGGGTTCCTTTTTCATGGCGACGAACTCGTCGACGGTAAATCCATGTCCCATCCTCGTAAGCTCGCTGTCGCATATCATATCGTAGGCCTCGATATTTCTTATCACAATGCCGCCGTTGTCGGTAGCTAAGAGCGGCCTTACGTAAATACCGAGGTTAGAATTACTGACGGCTATATCTTCGATTATGACGTTTTTGATATCGACGCACTTTTTCTCTGCGCCGTAGACCACGTCGGTGAGAAGCAGGCAGATATCGTCCCTGTCGCAGTTGAGTTTAATCATCGGCTTGGCCTTGTTTTTGTCGCCGTAGGAGGCGATTTTCGCGGGGTGCTCCCTGGTGCCCGATGCCCTGACGGTGAGCCGCTCGTTCCACACGTCGCCGCGGCGTAAAAGCAGTCTGTCGCCCTCGCCGAGGACGAGGTTTTTGACGTTTTTGAAGCTTTTCCACGCCGACCTTTCGGAAAGGCCGTCGTTTTCGTCGTTGCCGTCGGCGCTTATATAGTAAGCCGTTCCGACGGTCTCGCAGGCAGAAAGCATAGAGATCACTCCCAAACAAATAATAAAAGCGAGAATAAGCGCCAATGACCGTTTCAAATGATTCATAAAGTGCATATCTCCTTTTTATCATACTACATAATAGATTATAACATTTTACGGCCGTTTCTTTCAATACAAAAAAGAATTATTTTTAAAATAAAAACTCCGCCGTCGGCGGAGTTTTTATTATTTATTTGACCCTGAAAAGCAATCCCTCGCCCGCTTCGGGGTTATAGACGTATTTGCCCTCGGCGTTCTTGGCGTTATAGTTTTTCCAAGAAGAGCTTTTAACGTCGAAATACTGCAGTCCCGAGGTGATTTCCTCGAAAACGACGGTATTCTTGCCCGCGTCGCCCTCTTGCCAGCGTTTATTAGTTATCATAAAACTGTCGTCGGAGAAAAACCCGATTAAGAAATCGTCGCCCGAAACCTTCCCGAGATTTCCGTAGCTCTCGTAAGCGGTGCAGTAGGCCTCGATGGTGTCGGGGTCGGTCTCAAGCTGAAATACCGCAGTCGAATCCTTCTTGAAGAGTTCTTTTCCAAGCGGCATAATCAACGCGTTTATCGCCTTTACGTCGTCGAAATGGGGCATTTTGAGGGCGTGGATGTCGACTACGGCGTTATCCCATCCCTTGTCTCTTTCGACGGGCAGCATAAAGGTAAAATACGAAACCCGCTTACAACCGTATGTAAGGGCGACGTTGACTTCCCAAAGAATTTGCGCCCTCGTGAGGTCGGCGTAATCCATATGCTTTGCAAGCAAACAGATATTCATATAGTCGAGCCCTCTGTCAAGCGCGACCTTTCTTATGGCCTCGGCGGTCTGATAGTGGGTGCTTTTCATTGTGCCGTCGGCCAAAAGCGTGTAGTGGTCGTAGCAGACGTAATGCGGCTCGATGCCATCCACGGCCCACTCGTAAGGGGGAATGCCCCAGTAGGGCAAAAGATTTATAAAAGTGTTTCTCTCGGGGTCGACGCGCCGAAAGGCGGCGACCACGCGCTTTAATTTTGCGAATTCTGCGTCGGAATTGGGCTCGTCCTTAAGCCACCAGCCCTTTATCACGTCGGCGTATTCGGCGTAATCGGCCGCGACCTCTTTGATGACCTCGTCCATCTTGTCGTCGTCGTATGAGCGCGAAAGCAGTCGGCTTATTCTCGAGTCCGCAAGCGCCGAGCAGGTAAGGCCGAGTTCCTTTAAGTAGCCGAGCGCGATTTTATTCTCTGCGGCGGTGGGATTTTCTATCGGCACCGACGTAAAGCCCGCCTCGGCCGCGATCTCCCAGAAGGTCCTGTTTGTCACCTGGCTCCCCTGCGGACCCCAGAAATAGGTTATCTCAAACTCCTCGAAGCCCGTCGTCGTCTTATGCGTCTCAGGCTCTTTTTCTCCGCACGCCGCCAAAAGCGAAAGCGTTAAAAGCGCGGCAAGAACAAACGCCGTAATCCTTTTCATAACGAAATTCCCTCTTACGCCTTATTTGTAGCTGAAGTTAAGGCGCTTTAATATCGCGCCGTCGCTCTTTTTGTAAAAGCTTATATAATACTGGCCGTTGACGTAGATAAGCGTCTCCGACTCGGTCGTCGTATTGACATAAACCACGCCTACGCTGCTCCCCGCCCACGTCACTACGAGTATGGCGTTATTCGTGTCGCCGCTCACCGGCTGATAGAGATAGACGTCGTCGCTCCCCATGCCCTGTGTGGTGTAGCCCGAAAGCGACCTCGTGCTTGCCGTCTTAATGAGGTTCAGATCGGAGTCGAAATAGCGAAGCTGAGTCTGCCCCTGCGACCCGACGTAAAAGTCACCCGCGGCGTTATACTCGATGGAGCTTATTCCCGCGCCGACGTCAATGCTTTGCTCTACGACCGTCAGAGTGTGCGGGTCTATTATCGTCACGAGAACGTCCTCGGGCGAGGTGCAATGGGAGACTATAAGCTTGTCGGTTTTCGGGTTATAGGTCATATCGTTGCCGTGGAGCAGATAAAGAGGTTCGCTCTCCGCAATTTTTTGCCCTGTGGCGAGATCGTGCTTTGTGACTTTACAGTAATCCTCCTCGGACTTCTTTTTGCGAAGGACGAAATAGACGTATCTGCCGTCCGACGCCGCGCCCTGCGCGCAGTAATAAACGCCTATGGCGGGGCTCGTCATGACGTCGGTAAGAGTTACGTTAAACTCTTTACCCGAACGGATGTAGCTTGCAAGACTGCCGTCAAGCGCAAACGTTCTTACGATATTCAGGTTGCTCTCTATAACAAGACCCTTTTCGGTGAAGTTTTTACCGTCCATACAGACCGTTCTGAAGTAGTCCGCCGCCTCAATGGTGAGTGCGTCGCTTGTGCCTACTATTACAATCTTATTGCCGACGGTCTTTATGGCGTAGCTGTTTTCCGGAAGCGAAGCAAGCACCTCGAGGGTCTCTGCGCGGTCGGTCCTGCCTATAAGTATTTCGGGGTCGGAGCTTACCACGCCCGTCTCGCCCGCGTCGCCTATGACGGTTATAGAGAACTGATCGCTCGAATGATTGTTAAGATAATTCTTAAAAGCCGAAGACGTCCTCTTTACGAAGGCCGACGCCGAGGTCGGCACCATTATGGCACAGGCGGGCTGGCCGTCTCCGCTGATTATGGCGACGCCCTGCTCCTTCGCCACGCCCGTGGCTATCTGCCCGATGCTCCTGACGCACGGGTTGGAATAGACTATCGATCCGTCTTTATATTCGATATAACTGACGGCGACGAACTCCCTGCCGTAATTGCGGCCGCCCGGCGCGGCGTCGGGTATGCCTATAATAACGGCGGTGAAAACTACGCGGTCGTCGTCCTGAAGATAAAGCACCCTGCCTTCTACGTCGAGGTACGAAACGCCGTTTATCGCTCCGCCGACGGTGCGGCGAAGGTTGTGGGGATTGCCGTCGAGCAGATCGAGCGGCATCAGAAGAGTGCCGTATTTCGCAATTCTTTCGAGCGTCGCGACGCCGCCGGCGTCTATGGTGACCGGCCCGTTGTCGCTGCTTTTGATGATTTCCGTCGCGAACCGGAGGCCCGCCGCGCCCGTCGTGCGGTACTGAGCGCCGAGGATCCTCGCTCTCGTGTATGAACTGCATTTATAATCGGTGTAGGCCGCGGCGTATCCGTTAACTTTTTTAACCGTGACCTCGCCGCCCGAAACGCCGTATCCGACGTTGGAAAGCACCAGCCACGCCTCTCCGTTGTTATCCAAAACGTCGGTGACGTCGAATTCATAGTCGAATCTCACGCCGTCCTCGATATAGTAAAGGTTTTCTCCGTTTACCGCTATGCGGACGACCTGTCTGTATTCGCCGTTTACATACTTTCCGTAGACGTCTCCGAACGTAAGGACCATATCCTCTCCGTCGGCGTAAGAGCCCTTTAAAAGGGTCTCTTTGTCGTTTTCGAGCGCGCATATCGCGTAGTCGCCGTTGACCGCGGCATCGCCCGCGAACATGACGCCCGTCACGTTGCCGCTTATCGTTCTCGGCGTGTAGGTTCTGTTAATCGCATCGGAGTAATTCTCAAAGGGAATTTCTTGCGTAAAGAAAACGCCGAAATAGCCGTTATAGGAGTAATCGGAAAACACCTCCTTATTAAAAGCGACGCTTGTCTGCGAAATGGCCGTCAAATAGTCGCAGACGACGGTCGCCTGTTGCCACCAGCCGTTTCCGCTCGTAAGCGTTATATTGCCGTCCGCGTCAAACTCGACTTCTCCCGACGAGGTGCCGACGCCGTCGACCTGTAAAGCGGGGACGGTTTCCCAGTTTAAGCCCGCGGGGTCTGAAGGCAATGCGCCCTGCTCCTCGACTCCCGCGTCGAAGGGGTAGACGGTTATATCGGTAAAGCCGTCGAAAAGGTTGGGTCTTACGCCGTTTAACTCCTTCACGACGTAGCTTGCCGTCGTGTTTATGCCGTAGGCCGAGGCGGTGTAGGCTATGTAAACCTCGCCGCTTTGGTAGTCTGCCGCCGTATCGGTGAAGATATAAAGCACCGTTCCGTTGGCTATGAGATAGACGCTGCTTCCGACTATCTGGAAGGTTATGCGAATATCGCCGCCCGCCGTCACGCCCGCGACGGTTTTTTCGGCCATGGGAACGCTTCCGTTTACGCATACGCCGTTTTTATAGTAATAAAGCAAAAGCTCGTCGGCAAGGGTATTGACTATGCGAAGCTCAACGCTCGCGCCCTGGGTGACCGCCTCGCAGGAGGGGGTGGTCGCCGCGGGGGTACCGCTTATCGGCGCGCTCGCAACAGTGACCGCGAAAAACTGATAGCATATTCCGTTATCCTTACCCGTGTCGTCGTAAAGCGCCTGATGAGGAGCCAATACCGTCGTCGTGACGGGGTCGTCGTAAGAGAAAGGAATGGAATGCGTCGAGGCGATAATAGAGCCCGCCCACGCGGGTGCGTCAAGGGTGAAATAACCGCCGTAGACGCGGTTTGCGTTTCCCGTCGAGGCGAAGGTCCACGGCGTATCGGCCTTGCCGCTGACGTAAGCACGGTTGAAATATGACTCGCCGTTATTAAAGACGAGATTTCTGTATTGCAAATGCCTCTCCGACGAAACGCCGCTGTCGCCGTTGGTGCCGAGAATAAGACCCGTGGCGTCCGCTATCGGAAGAGCATAATTTTCAAGTATTTTGACGCCGTTGACGTAAACGTCCGCGTGACCGTCGGTCACGGTGAAGGAGACGGTGTTCCAGCCGCTTTCCGAAATATTAGCATCTTGGTAGGTTACTCCCGTATTCGATAAGACGGGCGTCGTGCTCGGAGCATACATCTCGAAGCAGGTGCCTATCGCCGCCACGGCGGGATCGGGGTGATTGGAGTAATCAAGTATCTTTACCGCAAGTCCCGCGTTATACCACGCGCCCTCGCCCGCGGCGGCGTTTATCGCCACGGCGGCGTAGCCTTGGGTACCCGAGGCGTTCTTTTCGGGGAGTTTAAGCTCGACCGAGGCGGTGTAGTTCCCCGCAGTCGCCCCGCCGTTATAAGCAAGGCCGCAGTTTGCCCACGTTGTCCCCGCCTCGCCGTACCATACCGTAAGTACGCCCGTTGTCGGGTCGACGATATACTGCGTGCCGATATAGGTCGTCGCGGCGGGCACGAAGGGGTATCCCGCCACGAATCCGCCCGCCGCCGTCGCCTCGGACGCGGGCAACGCCGCAAAAGCAAGCGGCGCTATCATAATCAAAGCAATAACTAAAGAAAACGCCTTTTTCATCTTCTCTTGCCTCGCTTATTTGCAAAACCTTTTTTCGGCCGCCTTAAGAGTGTTTTTCAGAAGCATCGTTATTGTCATCGGCCCGACGCCGCCCGGCACGGGCGTGATATACCCCGCCTTTTCACATACGGCCTCGAAATCGACGTCGCCGCACCGCTTGCCGTTTTCGTCTCTGTTCATGCCGACGTCTATGACGACGGCGCCCTCTTTTATCATGTCGGCGGTGACGAATTTCGCTTTTCCGACGGCCGAAACGAGTATATCGGCCCTCGCCGTCACCTCTTTAAGATTTCTGGTTCTGGAGTGGCAGACCGTCACGGTGCCGTTTGCGTGTAAAAGAAGCATCGCCATCGGCTTGCCGACTATGTTGCTTCTCCCGATAACCACGCACTCTGCGCCCGAGACGGGAACTCCCGTCTCTTTTATAAGCTCCATGATCCCCGCGGGGGTGCAGGGCAGAAAATCGTAATTTCCTATCATGATTTTCCCGACGTTTTGCGGATGAAAGGCGTCGACGTCCTTTTCGGGCGAAATTGCGTTTATTACCTTTTCGGAGTCGATTTGCTTCGGGACGGGCATCTGAACGAGTATGCCGTCGACGTCGTCCTTCTTATTGAGCTTGTCGACAAGCGCCAAAAGCTCCGCCTCCGTCGTCTCCTCGGGGAGAGCGTATTCCTCCGACCTTATGCCTACCTCGGCGCAGGCCTTTTCCTTATTGTTGACGTAGGCCCTCGACGCCTGGTCGTTTCCCACTATCACAACGGCAAGCCCGGGCGTCTTACCCTTTTTGATAAGCGCCTCCGTCTCCTCTTTTATGCCCGCCCTCACCTTCGCGGCGACGGCCTTTCCGTCAATTATCACTGCCATTTTCATTCTCCTTTTCGTCCTCGGTTTCCGCCTCGGCGGCCTCCGCCCCGACCTCGTCACCCTCGGACGTCTCTATCGTTTTCTCCCCGTAAAACTCGTCGGGAAGCTCTTTTTTCTTCATAACGAAATGCCTTACCGCGAAGACGGTGATCCCCGCCGCGGCGCAGGCGAAGCCCAGCACCACCGCGGTCATTATGCCGCTGTCGCCTATGTAAAGCACGTATTGCGACGGACGGAGCATCTCAAGAAGTCCTCTGAAAAGCCCGTACCAGGTAATATAAAAGAGAGCGATGTCGCCCGCCATACGCTTTTTAAAATACTTGTAAATCAAAACCGCAAGCACGAAGCCCAAAGCGTTAATAAGGCTCTCGTAGAGAAAGAGCGGATGGACGGGTGCGCCGCCGTTTATGCTCATGCCCCACGGCAGATCTGTCGCCACGCCGTATACCTCGGCGTTGAAGAAGTTGCCCCAGCGGCCTATCGACTGCCCGATAAGGAACCCCATCGCCACGAGGTCCAAAACCGAAAAGATATTGAGTTTTTTTATCCTGCAAAAAATCACGGCGGCGGGAAACGCGACCAAAAGCGCGCCCCAGATGCCGAGTCCGCCGTCCCTGATGTTTATAACGTCCCAAAACGTCTTGTAATCCTGATGATTGAAAATTACGAAAAAAAGCCTCGCGCCTATGACGGAAAGCGGCAATATGATAAGCAGCCCGTCGACGAGGTCTTCTTTTTTCATCGAAAACCTTTTGCACATATAAAAGCCGAACGACGCCGCCATAATAAGCCCCAGGGTTATCATCACGGCATACCAGTAGATGTCGAAGCCGAAGACCGTAAACGCCACGCGGTTAAGCTCGAACGGCCCGATGCCGAGTCCCGGAAAAGCTATCGTGTGCTCCATTTATTTCACTTCCCTTTCTTTTCGGGAGTAATGACCGCCATGACGGCGTTTTCCTCCGATAATGCCCACGCCGCCGCCTTCAAAACCTCGTCGGCCGTCGTTTTCTTTAAGACCTCGGCCGCTTTGAAGAGGTCGAGCCCCAGAAAATCGGCCTGCAGCGCGCCGTTTGCGATAAGCTCTGTGCTGTCGAAGGTGAAGACGAATTTGCCGTAGGCGTTACGTTTTACCGCCTCGAAATCCCTTTCGTCGGGACCGTCTTTCAAAAGCTTTTCGACGCTTTCGAAAAACTCCTTATAAACCCTTTCGGGCTCGTCCGAGACGCCCGTCAGAACTACGTTGAAGTAGCTTTCCGACGCGAGCGACTCGAAGGCGAAATCGGTCATGACGTTATTTTCGTAAAGGTCGTTATAAAAGCGGCTCATGCCTCCGCAGACGAGGTCGAGCGCGAGCGACACGGCGACCGACCGCCTGTAAATCTCCTCTTTCGAAAGTCCGTCGACGTCGCTCTTCACGGCGATGCCGAAAAGCGTCTTGGAGACCGCCATTTCCTTATATATTCGCTTTTCCGAAACTCCCTTTTCCTCGGTTATCGGCGCGGGCGAAAGCTTTACGTTTTCTTTAAGGCGGCACCGTTCGTTTACGATCTTTTCGACTTTTTCGGGGTCGACCTTTCCCGCGACGCAAAGGGTCATATTCCCCGCGCTGTAAAAGTGGTTGTAAATCTTATAAAGAAGCTCGGGCGTAAGGACTGCTATCGTCTCCTTGGTGCCCGCAATGTCTTTTTTGATGGGGTGGGTCTTATAAGCCGCGCTGATGGCCCCGAAAAAGGCCTGCCAGTCGGGGTTGTCGTCATACATCTCGATCTCCTGGCCGATTATCCCCTGCTCCTTCGCCACATTTTCCTCGGTGAGATAGGGGGAGGAAACGAGGTCAAGCAGGATGCCGAGGGAATCGTAAAAGTTTTCCGTCGCCGAAAAAAGATATGCGGTCTTATCGAAGGAGGTATAGGCGTTCGCGTCGGCGCCCGTCTTGGCGTAGCGTTCGAAAGCGCCCTCCTTTTCGCCCTCGAAGAGCTTGTGCTCCAAAAAGTGGGCGGTGCCGTCGGGGATTTTCACAAGCTCGCCGTTTTCATCGTAAAAGCCCGAGTTTACCGAGCCGTATCGGGTGCCTATGACGGCGTAGGAGGACTTCTGACCCTCCTTCGGGAAGACGAGGACGCGAAGTCCGCTCCTATGCTCTATTTCGAAACAGGTCTCGTCAAGAGCCTTTGAATAAAACTTCTTCATGTCATTCCCGCCTTTCAGGATGCCGACGGTTCGAGCAAAAATACCGTCTTCGGCGCAAAGCGCGAGGCGATGTCCGCCACTCTGTCGGCCTCCACGGCGTCAACCGCGCCGTAAAGCTCCTCGAGCGTGTTGGACGTTCCCGCCACGAAGCATCCGAGATACCAGTTATGGACTGCCGCCGCCGAGTCGGAAAGCGATTTATAGGCGTTTTTAAGCGCCTTTTTGGCCGCTTTCATCTCGTCCTCGGTGATAAGGCGGTCGCGGACGTCCGAAAGCTGACGGAGTATTTCGTCGTAAGCCTTTTCGTAATTGGCGGCGTCGATGCCGCAGTCGACTATCATAAACCCCTTCTTGCCGTAAAGGACGGAGGCGCAGTAATAGCAAAGGCTCTGCTTTTCCCTGACGTTCATAAAGAGCTTGCTGACGGGACTTGCCCCATATACGAAATTGAAGAGGTTGAGCTCCGCCTGACCGAATTCGTCAAGCGGGTCGGCGCGAAAGCCTATGGCGAGTTTCGCCTGCTTGACGGCCATGCTCTCCCTTAAAAAGACGGGCTTTTCGGGCTTTTTGCCCGAAACGGTAAAGGGCTCGTAGAAGGGCGCGTCCTTATCGAAGGCTTTAAGAAGACTTTCGGTTATCGCCGTCTCGTCCGCCTCGCCGAAGGCGAAGGCGAATATCTTGGCCTCGGCCAGCACGGCGTTATATCTCTTTACAAGGCTTTCAGGCGTTATTTTATCGAGGTCTTTGGCGTAGCCGACGGCGGACAGGCCGAAGGGCTCGCCCGCAAGCGTCTCCTCCGTGCAGCGCTTTAAGACGTAACGGCGTTTGTCGTTTATCTCGGCGGCTATGTCGTCACGAAGATTTTTGATCTCGCTTTCGACGTAATCCCTCCTGAAAAGGCCGTTCTTGAAGGCGGGCGAGGTTATGGTCTCGAATAAAAGCGCCGCCGCCTTCCTGCCGTTATCCTTACCCGTAAGGGTAAAGCGGTCTTTAAGATAGCTTATGGAAAAAGACAGGACCAGGGAATCGCCTTTTTTCAAAGCGCCCGACGAAAGCGTCGCGCCGTAAAGCTCGTAAAGGGCGCGGTTCATGGCCGCGAGACTTTCACAGCTTTTCGTCCCTCGCGAAAGGACGGAGGCCAAAAGCACGTTTTCGGTCACGGTCTCCTTGGTAAGCGGCACTATGAGGTCTACCGCGAAAAAGTCCGATTTGAAAGTCTTGTCTTCAATTATGCAAAGCTTGATCCTATTTGAAATATCGCGCGTTATCATAAAATCACCTCGGGTTATTTTGCCTTTTTCCGTGAAAAATAAGCGCGGCAAGCCGAAATATCGCTTTTTATCTGCGCCTTCAGCTCGTCGGGACTTGAAAACGCCGTTTCGTCGCGGAGCCTTTCGTAAAAGACGACCCGCATATATCCCGAGTAGCCCTTTTTGACCCCGGAGCCGCGGTCTATTATATGTGTCTCCATCCGCTCGGCGCGGTCTCCGAAGGTCGGACAGACGCCGATATTGGTGACTGCCTTAAAGCTTTTCCCGCCCACGACGGCCTTGGTGATATATACGCCGTCGGGGAGCCTCACCGCGTTTCTTAAAAGCTTCTGATTAAGGGTCGGGAAGCCGAGACGGCGGCCGACCTTTTTCCCCTTCACTACCTTCGCCGTCACCGAGTAAGGCTCGGTCAGCAGACTGTTTGCCTTCGGAAGACGGCCCATGGTGATAAGTCTTCTTATGTTGGTAGACGAAACCACGATCTCGCCGTCCTGCACCTCGGGGACTATTTCGCAGTAAAAGCCGAACTCCCCGCAAAGCTTCTTAAGGGTTTCGGCGTCTCCCTCGCGGTCCTTCCCGAAGGTGTAGTTAAAGCCGCACACAAAAGCGCGGGCGTTGAATTTACTAATCAAAAACACGAAAAATTCGCGGGCGCTCATCTCGGCGACGTCGGAAAAATCAATATAATAGGCGTTTCTTATAGCCGCCGCGATACGTCTTTTTTTCTCCCTCTTCGGAGTGATTAGCCTCACGGGATGGTATGGAGTCAGAAAATTGGCGGGGTTATCGTTAAAGGTAAAGCAAAGCGGCGAAAGATCTTTTTCTTTCGCTATCTCGTTGGCGCGGTCGAAAATGGCCTTGTGGCCGACGTGGACGCCGTCAAACGTCCCAAGCGCTATGACCGTTTTCATCTTTCCACTTCCCTTTTATTCTCCGTTGTAATGCCATAAAGGATGCAAAGCAGGCCCTTCTTCGCTTTCGAAGCCCTTTCCGAGACCTAAGAAAACGCCGTTTCCGTAGACTCTGAAAACGCCCTCAGCGTAGCCTTCGACCCGTTCCCTGTTTATCACGCCGCCGTTTTGAAAATAACGGACGGCGCTTTCGTCCAGAATGACGGCGCCGTAGGACGAGAGAAAGTCCTCGACGGACACGGCGTAAGAATAGGGGTCGTCCGACTCTAAAAACTTTTCGAGCGACACCGAGTCCTTTTCGTAAAAGCCGCCAGATAAGGTTCGGCGAAGAGCCGACATCGTTCCGACGGTCCCGAGACTCGAGGCTATATCCTCGCAAAGAGTTCTTATGTAAGTGCCGCTTCCGCATTTTACGCGAAGCTTTAGTTTTTCGCCGTCGAAGCCTTCGGCCGAAATTGCAGTAACGTTGACGACCCTCGGTTTTATATCGACTTTTTCGCCTTTTAAGGCGTATTTATACAACTTTTTGCCGTCGACCGAAAGAGCTGAGTAAATAGGGGGCGTTTGCGTTATATTTCCCGTAAAAAGCGGGAGTTTTTCCTCGATTTTTTCCAAAGAAACCGAGGAAAAGGGCGCTGTTTCGATTATTTTGCCCTTTACGTCTCCCGTGTCGGTCTTTATACCGAAAGTAAGCTCGGCGAGGTATTCCTTTTCCTTCGGAAAAAACTCCGAAAGCCTCGTCGCCGCGCCGAACATAACGGGCAAAACGCCCTCGGCGAGCGGGTCGAGGGTGCCGTAGTGCCCCGTCTTTACGCCTAACTTTCTCTTTACCGCCGACGTGACGGAAAAGGAGGCTATGCCCGAGGGCTTAAATATCGGTATAATCCCCTGTGAAAGCGTTTTCAACGTGGTCGTCCTCGTCGGAAAAATATTCGTTCAGAATTGCAGTGACAATCCTGCCCTCGACCTCGTTTATCTCGCCCTTTAACTGACAGCCCGCGGCGCGCTTATGGCCGCCGCCGCCGAAGAGAGAGCAGATATGGGCGACGTCGACGTCGCCGTTGGAGCGGGCCGAGATCTTGAACTCGTCGGGCGCGACCTCTCTAAAGGAGAGACCCACCTCGACCCCCTCGATGTTTCTCGCGAGGTTGGAGATGTTGTCTATGTCGTCGTCCGTAGCCTTGGCCTTGGCTATGAGGTCGAGCGTGACTCTTATTATCGCTATCTTGCCGTTTGCGAAATAGTGGAGCGTCTTTAGGGCAAGGCCCTGAAGCGCCACGTGGCCGGGCGAGACGACCTCGAAAAGTATCTGATTGAGATGCTCCGAGTCGGCGCCGTTTTCGACGAGCGCCGCCGCTATGCGAAGGGTCTCGGCGTCGGTGTTGGAGTAGCGGAAACAGCCCGTGTCGGTCGAGACGGCGACGTAGATGGCGTCGGTGATGCGCTGACTGAAGGGGGCTCTCATCTTCTGCAAGAGTCTGAAAACGACTATACCCGCGGCCGAGCTGGTGTCGGCCACGAGGTTCCACCTCGCAAATCTGGTGTTGGTCGGGTGGTGGTCTATAACGAGGTCTATCCTGTCTGCAAACTCTTCCATGCTCTTACCTAAAAGCTGGGGGCTCGCTATGTCGACCGCGACTATGAAATCGGGCTTGAAGCGGGGCTCGAGGTCTTCCTCTCCGGTTAAGAAAAGAAACTTTTTCGTTATCTTGCTGTCGCAGGCGACGCAGACGCGCTTGCCCATATCCTCGAGGGCGTACATGAGCGCGAAGGCGCTTCCTAAGGTGTCGCCGTCGGGTCGGACGTGGGTTATTATCAGTATATTGTCCGCGCGTTTCAAAAGCCTCGCGGCCTTCGCCACGCTTGCGGGCTTACTCTTTCTCTTCTTCGGGGCCACTTGTCGCCGCCTCCTTCTTTTCGATGTCCTTAAGTATTCCTTCTATCTTTACCGCGTAGTCGAGCGAGGTGTCGAGGGCGAAGGTTATCTCGGGCGTTATCCTTAAACGAAGTCTTGTCGAGAGTTCTTTTTTGATATATCCCGAGGCGCTTTTAAGCCCTTCCATAGCCTCTTTTTTGACGCTGTCGTCGCCCATTACGCTGACGTAAGCCTTGCAGTATTTCATATCGGGCGTGACGTGCGCCGAGGTGACGCTGACAAAGCTCGGTATGCGCGGATCCTTGAGCGTTCTTATGATGAGGGCGAGTTCCTTCGCGGAGTCCTCGTCTATACGCTCGCGCCTGTAGTTTGCCATCTTTATCAGTCCTTTATTTCCTGCATTACGTAGGCTTCTATGACGTCGCCTTCCTTGACGTCGTTGAAGTTTTCGAGGCCTATGCCGCACTCGTAGCCTTCGGCGACCTCTTTGGCGTCGTCCTTGAAGCGTTTGAGGGACGCGAGTTTACCTTCGAAAACGACGATATTGTCGCGCAGTAGCCTTACCATGCTCGAGCGGGTGATCTTGCCGTCCTTGACCATGGTGCCGGCGATGGTGCCGACGCCCGAGACCTTGAAGGTCTGTCTGACCTCGGCGTGGCCGAGTATCTCCTCGTTATATTTGGGGGCGAGCATGCCCTTCATGGCGGCCTGTATCTCTTCGATGCAGTCGTAGATGACGCGGTAGAGCCTTATATCGACCTTGGAGGTCTGCGCGAAGGCGGTGGCCGCCGCCTCGGGACGGACGTTGAAGCCGACTATTATGGCGTTAGAGGCCGAGGCCAGCATGACGTCCGATTCGCTGACGGCGCCGACGCCGCCGTGGATGACCTTTACCCTTACTTCGTCGTTAGAGAGCTTTTCAAGCGACGTTCTGACGGCCTCCAGAGAGCCCTGAACGTCGGCCTTGACGATAATGGGAAGCTCCTTGACCTCGCCTTCCTGTATCTGATTGAAAAGGTCGTCGAGGGAGACTATCTTGCTTGCGGCGTTGGTTAAGCTTTCCTTTGCCTTGTGCTTACGCTGGTCGGCAAGCTCTCTTGCCATCCTCTCATCCTCGACGACGTAGAAGTCGTCGCCCGCCATGGGCACTTCGGCAAGGCCTATGATCTCGACGGGGACGGAGGGGCCGGCCTCGTTAATTCTGCGGCCTTTATCGTCGGTCATGGCGCGGACGCGGCCGACGGCGGTGCCGGCTATTATGATGTCGCCGTTTCTGAGGGTGCCGTTCTGAACGAGGACCGTGGTGACGGCGCCGCGTCCCTTATCGAGCTTGGCCTCTATGACGGTACCCTGCGCCTTGCGGTCGGGGTTTGCCTTGAGGTCGCTCATCTCGGCGACTAAGAGTATGCTTTCAAGCAGTTTGTCTATGCCCTCGCCCGTGACGGCCGAGCAAGGCACGGCGATGACGTCGCCGCCCCAGTCCTCGACTATGAGGTCGTATTCGGTGAGTGCCTGCTTTATTCTGTCGGGATTTGCCGTGGGTTTATCCATTTTGTTTATGGCGACTATTATCGAGACGCCGGCCGCCTTGGCGTGGTTTATGGCCTCGACGGTCTGCGGCATGATGCCGTCGTCGGCGGCGACGACTATGACCGCTATATCGGTCACCTGGGCGCCTCTTGCGCGCATGGCGGTGAAGGCGGCGTGGCCGGGGGTATCGAGGAAGGTGATCTCCTTGCCGTTTACGGAGACGCGGTAGGCGCCTATATGCTGGGTTATGCCGCCCGCCTCGCCCGCGGTGACGTTGGTCTTTCTGATGGCGTCGAGGATCGAGGTCTTGCCGTGGTCGACGTGTCCCATGACGACGACGACGGGGGCGCGCTCCTTGAGCTCCTCGTTCTTGTCCTCGGTGACGTCGAAGAGTTTATCCTCTATGGTGACGACGACTTCTCTCGTTACCTTG